>Ga0315547_1000053_pt1 | contig 143382 bp, 130 predicted proteins | sample SalMarSW160240MG_2_FD_202542 | JGI IMG/M metagenome (GOLD analysis project Ga0315547, IMG submission 202542) | Salt marsh sediment microbial communities from the Plum Island Ecosystem LTER, Massachusetts, United States - Salt Marsh Sediment SW1601-240 ...
ATACTATTAAAACTTTACTTAAAAGAGCATACGGATACAAAAATTTTGATTATTTTCGTATGAAAGTTTTACAAAAATGTGGGTACCTCATGGAAGCTCCTACCCACACATTTTGAAGGAGAACCTTATTTAAAATAAATTGCTTTGTCCAAATGTTCTTTTCTTATGATAACGGATTAAAGTAATACAGAAAGGAGTCAACAATGAACGAACGACTTATCTTATCACTATTCAGGAAGGGAATTGGACAAAAAAAATTAAGAAAAGTTTGAGACACCAGTTAGAGAAAGCGATTTACAATGCTGTTGTAGAAAACGGAGAACCTTATCCCAAAAGCATCAATGTTATAATATACCAATACTTATTAGCAATGATAAACTGTACTTTTGATAATTTAGATAAGGGTTATATGTCAAAACATGCTATTCAAAAAGCGGTTTCAACATTACTTAAAAATGCTTTTTTGAAGGATGGGTATGTTACAATACTCCCTCAAAAGTTTGAACAAAAATATGGAATAAACCCCCCGTCTTTTATAGTATTATCTCTAACCCAAATGTGCAATTTGAACTGTGTTGGATGTTATTCCGCATCTAATGCTAAGACTTCAGCAAAACTTCCTTATGAAGTTGTTGATAAAATTGTTAATGAAGTCCGTTATCAGTGGGGTGTCCCATTTGTAGTCATAAGTGGTGGAGAGCCATTTATGTATAAAGATAATGGGAAATCTATGCTGGATATCTATGAAAAATACAATGATGTATTTTTCCTGGTATTTACAAATGGAACTTTAATTACTGAATAAGTAGCAGAAAAACTGGCAAAATTAGGCAATGTTACACCAGGTATCTTGGTTGGGGGCTTTGAAAAAGAAACTGATGAGAGAAGAGGTAAAGGTGTATTTAAAAGAATATTAAAAGCATTTGAAAATCTAAGAAAAGCTGGTGTGCCCTTTGGAATTTCTGTAACAGGCACTTCATTGAATATTGAAACTTTACTCAAGGATGACTTCTATGACTTTTTCTTTGAAGAGCAAGGTGCGAGCTATATGTGGCTCTTTCAATTTTTCCCAATTGGAAGAGGTAAGGATGATATGGACTTGATGATTTCACCTCAGAAAAGAGTAGAGCTTTATAGACAATGGAAAAAGATGTTAATAGATAAGAAATATTGTATTGCAGATTTCTGGAATAGTGGGATGCTTTCTAAAGGCTGTATCGCATATGGAAGAGAAGGCGGCTATCTCTATATTGATTGGAATGGAAATATAGCACCCTGTAATTTTGTGCCTTATTATGTTGATAATATAAATGAGCTTTATAGAAATGGAAAATCTTTAAAGGATGCATTATTCTCCGACTTGTTTAAGAGAGGTAGAAAATGGCAATGTGACTACGGATTGGGTAAGTATGAAAAACCAGATAATTGGCTGATGCCTTGTTCTATAAGGGACCATTATAAAAACTTCCGTGAAAATATTCTGACTAAAGACGCAAAACCATTAGACAAATATGCAGGAGAAGCATTACAATCAAAAGAATATTACGATACAATGGTTAAATATGATAAGGAGCTTAAAAAACTTACTGATAAAATCTGGAAAAAAGAATATTTGAAGCATAAATAAATATTAAATGAACACAAAGAGACTATGAAACAAAATTTGAATAAGGAGTAACTAAAAATGAAAAAGAGAATATTACTATCAGTAGTTACTGTTGTTGTTTTGGGTTTAGTTTATTCAACTATTTTAGTGGCGAAGTCAATTCCAGCCACATTCGTTGAAATTACAGGAAATACTGTAAATATCCGCACTGGTCCAAGCACATCTACTACCATCGTTACGCAAGCTAAAAAAGGTGATATTTTTGAGTTAGAAGGAGAAACAAAGGGATGGTATAAAATTAATATGTTCTCAGGAGAATATCGATATGTTTATAAGTCTCTGGCTAAACCAACAACTTATGCTATTTCCTTACCATCCTCTGCTTCTATTCGCCAGAAGATTTTCAACCTCCTTGGAGAAGCCGAAGATCGCGCTATGGATGAAGCAGACCAAAAATACCCGATGAATATTCCTAATAATACAAATAAAAATATTGATTATGAAAGACTCTTAATAGACAAATACAAGTTAACGATTTTCCATAAGTTTAAAGTTCAGCCGGTGATTTATAGAAAGCTAATAGTTGAGGTAATAAGAGAACAACAAACAAAGCAGGAAACTAAACCAACAACAGGTGAATATTCTATCGGATATAAATTATGTGTTATTGATGGAGATTATGAAAAAGAAAATAGTGTCAAAGTTAGACGATACAACTATTTACTTGAAACCTTAGCCCAAAGATGCTCTTGCGAGGAAGCCAACATTGCAGATATGTCTGTTACAGCCCAAAAGATTTTAAGAGAAGACTATGGTAGAAAAGTGAAAATCATTACACTCTTAGAAGCAGCTAATGAAGATTTGGCGTATGGATGTTCAAAAGATGATTTTGCCAGATACATGGTGCTTGTAATACAGTCTTTAAAATAATAAAAGTTTATCGTTGACGAATGAAAAGTTAACTATGCCGAAAATTTAGCTGTAGCCCTAAAGGGAGATCTGCAAACTCCTACAAGGAGAAGGAGAATTTATACTTCCTCTCCTTTTAGGAGAAGATTGAGGTGAGGTCAAAAAAAGCTCATTTTACAGAACTCATGTAGCTCTAAAAGTAAAGTAGGAAAATTCCATATGCTTTAACTTCTCATAATGTTAATTACAGGAAGTTAAAAATAAATATATATTGGGAAAGAAATGGAATTTATTATTTATATTTTTGTAGTTATAGTATATGGAATTGTCAGCACTGTAATAGCAAATAGTAAGGACGTAGTGGTGTTGGCTGGTTTTTCGGGAGATTATTGCTTAGTATAATTGGAGTGATAATAATTGCTGTATTGCCTAAAAAGATAGAGAATAAAAAGTGGAGGATAAAAAATGCCACAATGTAAAATGTGTGGAAGAAAAAGTATATTTCTATCTGTAAACGAATATGGTCTTTGTGATATGTGTTATTCATATATTTGTGAAGATTATAGAAATCGTGAGAGAATATTGGTAGAAAGCCGCAAAATAATTGAGACCTCAAAAAATCCCGAAACGCAATTACGGCGCATTAATGTAATGAAGGAACATTTTCAAGTATTACTTAAATATGAGAAAATGGGGATCCCTATTACCGACCCTCCTCCTTCTGTATTATTAAAACGATTAGACATTGAACGCAATAAAATCATTAAAAGTAAAAATTTGGAAATTAACAAGGAACCTCTGGGGAGAAAATATAAGCGACTATCCAGGGAATTTGAGAAGCAACGACATAATACGAAAGAAGAAATAAGCCGATTAAAAGAGTTCTTAGAGAATCCACAATATGAGCCAAATCCTGTTGAAGAAATAGGATTACATAATCGTAGATTAGCTGAAATTTTGGACATTATGGTTGATAGAAACAATAAAGGAATTGAGTTAGAGAAAAAAGGTGATATAGAAGATGCTATAAAATTATATGAACAGAATGTGGCTGATGAATTTTTTGGAACACATCCGTATGATAGATTGGCTATAATTTACCGAAAAAGAAAGCAATTTGACGATGAAATAAGAATCTTAAAGAGAAAAATATCAATTTTTGAAAAAATTAATCAAGAAGGACTTCATTATTTTCTCGAACATTATCCAAAAGACTTTCCCAAAGAATTAATTGAAAAGGCTAAATCATTTAAACAGATTCGTGATATAAAAGGAAAAGTTATATTTAATCCTTACCCGGTTGATAATTACAGAAAAAGATTAGAAAAAGCAAAGATTCTAAAGAGAAAATATGGGAGGTAAAAATGTTAAGAAAAATTTTGTTGACAACTAATTTAGGGTTTTTAATTACAGGAATGGGATTTGCTTTCCAGAATGAGCCAGATGGGGCTAGATATTTAAAATGTGGAAGTCAGTCTATGGAGGATATGGAATTTCTGTTTGAAAAAAGGGGAAATTAGTGAGATGTTGAATAACAAGTAATAAATGATAAATTATAAACGACGAATAGTAAATGTGGTTGAGGAGTTGCTGATTGAAGAGAATAAAAAATATTATTAAATTATTATTTCCATTTATTTTTCTTTTTGTTATAACATCTTGCAGTTATCTGGGTTATTACAGCCTAAAAAAAGTAACATCAAATATACCTGAACAGTACAGAGACAAAGTTATTAAAGCAATCAAGTCTGCAAAGAAAAATAAGGGTGAGTTAAAAAAGGTTCTTTTTCACTACCAGAATGACCCGAAAAAATTGGAAGCAGCATCTTTCTTGATTGCTTATATGCCAGACCATTGTTTTGCTGATATTGTTTTAGTAGATTCTCTTGAAAATGAGATTAAGTTTAATGTATTAGATTTCAATACTTACAGAGAAATTCATGACTACTTAGATTCCTTAGAGGCTGAAAGAGAACAGGAATTCCATTGGAAACTAAAAGAGAGAAGAGAGGATATAGAAACAGTTACTGCTGATTTTCTTATTTCGCATATTGATACCGCTTTTATCACTTATGAAACTCTGCCATGGACACGACAACTTGGTTGGCAAAACTTTCTTGAATATGTGCTTCCTTATAGAGGTTCTTCAGAGCCTATTTCAGATTGGCGAACATATTTCTGGAATGAATTTTCCTCGCTCCGTGATTCTACCTATGACCCATTGAAACTTGCTTGCTTGATTAATGACAGATGTAAAAAAATGTTCACCTTCAAGGATGTCTTCTATCTTCATCCAACTGATTTAGGATTAGAGCAAATGCTTGAATATGGTCTCGGTAGATGTGAGGATATGACGAATTTCACCATTTATGCAATGCGTGCCAATGGACTTGCAGTTACAAGTGATTATACTCCTCATTGGCCAGATGGAACAAATAATCATGCATGGAATGCTCTAATTCTGCCAGATGGAAAAGTTATTCCTTTTATGGGCTGTGAAGCTAATCCTGGGAAATATAAATTACATCGTAAAATTGCAAAAGTGTATCGTAAACTTTTTTTTGAAGAAAATGGTTCACTTGCCAGCCAATTAAATGAAGATGAAAAAGCTCCACCCTGGTTAAGTGGTAAAAATTATCGTGATGTTACAGATAAATATGTTGAAACAACTGATGTAACTCTTAATCTTAATCCAGAAAAGAAATGGGCATATCTTGCTGTTTTTAATTCAAATGAATGGAAAGCAATTCACTGGGGAAAAATTGATAGTACAGGCAAAACTGTTTTTACCAAAATGGGTAGAGATATTGTTTATTTGCCATGTTATTATGAAAAGGTAGATTCGGTAAAGAAGAAAGATGAAAAGGATAAATACGAACTGAAAGGTGCATACAGTCCATTTATCTTAACAAAAGAAGGAACTACTGTAAAGTTAGACAATCAGCCTATTCAAGAAAGAATTAAGGATGAGGCGAGTTTCATTGTAGATAGAATTGCCAAAAGCGATAAGTATAAAGTCCAACCTGATTCAACTTATTCACTTTATATCTGGGCAGAAAACGATTGGCAGACACTTGTTGATTCTATCATTGCCCCTGCAGATTCTATAATTTTTGATTATTATTATCCAAACTCATTATACAAGTTGGAAGACGAGGATGAAAATCCAGAAACCAGGATTCTTACTATTGAACAAAGAAAGCAGAAGATTTGGTAGTTAACGAATTTTTAGATTCAATACTTATGTTGACTTATAAGAAAAAATTAAATTAAACTGAAATTTAAATGATTAATACTCATCTAGGATACTTTCACAATAACCATATACTTCATAACATAGTTTGAGAAAGGAATAAATAGTTCATCCATCAACTGGCGGACTGGGTCAGCAGATATATTATTGAAATGAGATTGAAAGACTATGTGCGTATCTTATTAAAAGAATACAAAAAATCAGTCCCGAATGTATCTGTTGAAGAAATACTGAATTTATACCTTTTTAGACCTATTGCATTTATTATTATTAAACTAATTTATAGATTCCCTATAACACCAAATCAAATTTCTTTTTTTACAATTATAATAGGAATCATCAGTGGAATATTCTATGCAAAAGGTAATTACAATAGTTTTATACTCGGAGCTATATTATACGGTTTAACAGTAATTTTGGATTGCTGCGATGGTATGCTTGCACGATTGAAAAATTGTGGAACTCCTATGGGACGCATAATTGATGGGATAGGCGACTATGTTACTGGTATTGCAATATATACTGGTTTTGCGATTGGTCTATCAAAATCAAGTATTGAGTTTCCCATCTCGTCCTGGCTACTAATTAGTTTTTCTGCGGTTTGTACAATTTTTCACTCTATTATATTTGATTATCACAAAAATGAGTTTATGGCTCATGCTCTTGATAAGACTAACTCTACACGAGAAGATATAGAATCCTTTTCAAATGGTCTGAAAAAAATGGAAGGAAAGTATTTTAAAAAACTTCTAATCATAATATATTTGCTGTATTCTAAAAGCCAGATAGCCAATACATCAAGAAAAAATAGATATAGTAACGAGAGCTATTACAATGCCAATAAATTATTGATTCAATTATGGTCGTTGATTTCACCAACCACGCATATTGTTGTGTTTATGATATCTTCAATTCTGTATAGACCCAATATTTTCTTTTATTATGATATTTGTGTAGCTAATATTTTACTACTTATAATCTGGATAATTCAGGTTAAAACAAACAAAAGAATAGCTATAGAATAAGATATTTAGGACAGTTTTTTAGAGTAATATAAAATATTTTACAGATTAAACTATTTATCAGTCCGATTTTGTTTTACAAGTTAATGAACTACAGAGAGACTATACGGTTTCAAACAAATGTCAAAGATATGGGACAAGTTTTAAATATGACTCAGTAAGGAGTATAATTTTTAATTACTGAGCAATCTATTTATATAAAAGGAGTCGTCAGGGACCACTCCCTGACAGTGGCGGATTAGAGTTTCTTTAAAATTCTGTTGAACTTGAAAAGTTAAAATTATTTATTTTCATAGCCGGCACTAAAAATCCTCCACCGAAGAAAGCACCTGCAAGTTCGGTTTCGTTACCGATTTCTTCAATATTTGAAAAGATATTTATAACACTTTCAGTAAAGCGCATATTTTTCAACGGCTTTGTGATTTTACTGTCTTCTATCAAAAAGAATCCATCCCTTGTCATACCTGTTGATAATAATGCGATTGGGTCAATCAAATTTGAGTAATGAAAATGTGTAACTAAAACTCCATAGTTTGTGCCCTTTATCATTTTTTCGACTGAACTTGTTCCAGGTTTTATACACATAGCAAAAGGATATGCACCTTGAGACGGTAAAGGAATTGCATGTCCATTGTTTTTCCTTCCAGTCTCTTTTGCTATCCAACGGTTTGTTGCAAAATGTTTGGGCACACCGTTTTCTACCAAAGTGAGCTTTTGAACTGGCATCCCTTCAAAGTCAAAAGGAGTGCCACAAATTTTTGGATTATATGGATTTTCAAGGATTGAAAATTTTTCACTAAAAACTTTCTTATTTAATCCCTCCTTAAGAAAAGAAGTCCCTTCAATATAATCCATACCATTAAATCCTTTCCAGAGTAGAAATAGAATAAATTCTGCGACAGCTGCTGGCTCCATAATTACAGTATATTTTCCGGGGTTTAAGCCAACAGGATATTGACTTTTTTCTGCTTTTTCTATTGCAATCTTGGCAGATTTTTCAACATCAATTTCATCAATATTTTTCCTTATTATCTCATTCCAGCCTGAAGCAATACCTTTCATTGCGGTAATGCTAAAGATAGCTTGAGTTGAAATGTCATATCCGAACAAGCCATTAGAATTCGCAATACAGAGTTCAGAACTTTGGGTTGAGAAAATGCCTGCTGCTTCTAACTTATGTTTTTTACAAAGATTTACGGCTTTTGCTATTTCATTTGCTCTTCTCGCTGGAGTAGTTTTATCAGTGGATAAAGAATAATTATCTACAGTTTTGTATTCTTGTGGTTTTGGAAGGGGCAATAATTTTGGATTATCTTTTTGCAGCTTTGTTGATGAGAGTGCACTATCCACTGTTTGTTTTAATGCATCTTCAGAAAAAGAATTCGTTGATGCTGTTGCTGTCTTTCTGCCAATAATTGTTCTTACTCTCAAATGTACAGACTCGTTACTGACATTTTGATGGATATAATTTTCAGCATATCTTGTTAAAGCATGTTTTGATTTGAAGAGCATAATTTCGGTTTCATCAGCAGGTGATAATAAAAGTATTTTATCACAAACATTTTTGAATTCGCTTTTGCTTTTATTCATAAGACATTTCCTTTCATTGCATATATGGTATTGTTCTTTTAGATTTTACAATAAATTGTGTCAAGAGTTTGGCGTAAATTTTAATTTTATTGACATTTATTAGATGAACCAAGATAAGTATTCACGATTAAAATAAAGAGGTAGAAAATGTCATTAACAGTGGTTTTAGGCGCTTCTTGGGGTGATGAGGCAAAAGCAAAGATAGTTGACATCCTGGCTGAAAAAACAGATGTGGTTGTCCGTTTTCAAGGTGGATGCAATGCCGGTCACACAGTCATCCATAGGAATAAAAAATTTATATTTCATATTATACCGATTGGGGCTTTGTATCCTACGAAAATTTGCATAATTGCAAATGGAGTTGTGATAGATCCTTTTCAATTAATAAGTGAAATTGATGATTTACAGAAGCAAGGAATTAACATTGAAAATAGATTTTTCATTAGTTCACAAGCACATATTACGTTGCCTATTCATAAATATCTTGATGAATTAAATGAGCAGAAAAGAAAAAAGCAAGCTATCGGTACAACAAAAAGAGGTATAGGTCCAACTTATTCTGATAAACCGGCAAGAATTGGTATTAGAGTTGCTGATATTCTTAATCCAGATTTGTTGTCATCAAAGATTGATAACCTTATAAATACGAAACAGGAATTGCTTACAGAATGGATGGCTGATAATGATGTTGAACAAATGAAAAAAAACCTGATAGAGATTGGGAAAAAGATTGAGAATTTTGTTGTAGATACACCATATTTAATTAACAGATATTTAGATGAGGGGAAAGAAGTGCTATTTGAAGGAGCACAAGGAACATTGCTGGATATTGATTTTGGCACATATCCTTATGTAACATCATCAAATACATCTATCGGTGGAGCAATAACTGGTTCTGGTGTTAACCCAAAAAGAATTGATAAAATAATCGGTGTTATGAAATCATATTTTACTCGTGTTGGCTATGGACCTTTTCCCACTGAATTGAAAAATGAGATGGGGGATTACATAAGAGAAAAAGGGCAGGAATATGGAGCAACAACTGGTAGACCTCGCAGGTGCGGCTGGTTTGATTCCGTAGCTGCAAAGTATTCTTGTATGATAAATGGCTTTGATGAAATTGCGTTAACATTGTTAGATGTTTTGTCAGGATTGGATGAAATAAAGATATGCACTCATTATGAGTTAGATGGTAAAAAAATAGAGTATTTCCCTGTGTGCATAGAAGAACTGAAAAAGTCTATCCCAAAGTATCTCTCTCTTCAAGCCTGGGAAGAGGATATTTCAAACATAAAAGAGTTTTCAGACCTACCTATAAATGCTCAGAATTTTGTTCATAAAATTGAAGAGATACTAAATGTAAAAGTTTGTATAATCTCTGTTGGTGCAAAAAAGAGTCAGACTATTTATGGAAATTAAAAATTGCAAATAACAAATTAAAAATTAAAATGATATGTTAACCCAAATTTTAATCTTTAGTTTTCTATTTTACATTTATAGATGAGCTTGTCTTTTGAAAATATTAGCTTTAGATATAATAATAAATTTTCTCAAAATACTCTAATTTTTTCCAATTTCTCATTATGTATTAAAAAAGGAGAAAAGGTTGGTATTTTTGGTAAAACTGGAACTGGTAAGACCACTTTGGTAAAGTTTATCACAGAGGAAGAAAAGTTGCAAAAAGGAAGAATAATTTTCCAGAATAAGGATATAAGAAAAGTAAAAAATCCATTTGAGAGAATCTCAATCCTTTTCCAGAAACCTGAAAAGCAGTTCGTATTCCCAAATATAAAAGATGAAATTGATTTCATTTTGAATGGAAGAGAAGAGGAAACAGATTCAAAAATTAATGAACTTGCAAAAGAATTTGGGTTCAATCTGAAATTATATTGGGATAGAAATATTTATTCTTTTTCTCCTGGAGAGCTGAAATTGATACAGATCATTCTAGTTCTATCTGCTGAAAAACCGTATTTGATTTTAGATGACCCTTTTCTTTTTCTGGATGAGGCTCAGATCAAAATTTTCAAAAAAATTCTATTGAATCATAATAACAGCACTATTTTGATATTTGCAAGGAATCAAGTGGGTTTTGAAGAGTTGATTAACCGAGAGGTAATTTTATGATTATTTTTAAGTGAAGAGTTTTACATTACATTATTGGCAGAGGTTCCAAAATGAAAAAATTATATTTAATAATTATTCTATTATTTATTGCAGATTCAATTTTTGCAGATGCCAAAGAAGATTTTCAATTTGCAAAAAAAATGTTTGATGATACATTATATGAAGAATCAGTTGACAAATTTCGTGAAATAATACAAAAATATCCTACATCATTAGAGGCAGAAGCTTCTCAACTTTATATTGGAAATTCTTATATGGAGCTCAAATTATATGATGATGCAGGCTTGGCATTCCAGCATCTTGTTGATGCATATCCAAATTCCAAATTTGTTCCTAATGCAATTTATAAGTTAGCAGAAAGCCAGTTCAAAGACAAAAACTATAAAGCTGCTGCACAGAACTATCAGCAACTCATAAATAACTATCCTCAAAGTCCGTTTTCTATTTTGTCATTAGAAAAAGTTATTAAGTCTTTTCAACTTTCAAAACAGTATAATGATGCTATTCTTACCGCCCAAAATATTTTAAGACACTATACTGAACAACCACAAATTTCTAAAATCTTTCTTCTTCTTGCTGATTTGTATCTTGAGAATAATATGCCCGAGCAATATGAATTGGCATTGGAGAAGATTATCATTGATTATAGTTCTTCAGAATCAAAATGGATTGCAATAGAAAAATTAGCTAAGTATTATTTGGCTACAGATAGGTCAGAGAAAGCAATTGAGCTTATTCAAAACAGCTTAAACGAAATAGTTCCTAGAAAATATGAGAAAACTCTTTTGTTGCTTTACGCAGATATACTATTCCAGATTAAAAATTATGAATCGGCAAGGGCAAATTATCAGTTATATTTTAAAAAATTTGATACAGAACCCAACCTGGACAAAGTCACATATAAAATTGCTCTTACTAATTTTGAACTTGAAGATTACCAGGAAGTATTACAAAACTGTTCAGATTTTAAAACAGAGTTTTCAAAGAGCGAATTTATTCCCGAAGTATATCTTTTAATGGCTCAAGTTTACTATAAACAATCTGATTATCAGATGGCATTACAACAACTCTCAATAGAAAATTTTATTAATGCTTCAAAGAAGATTAAATTTCAAGTTTATCAACTTCAGATAGAGATTTATAAGCATCAGAATCTATACGAAAAGGCTATTACAAATTATTTAGATTTGATAAAAAATTTTGATGATTTTGTGGCTGCAGATAGTTGCTACTTTCAAATAGCTATTATTTATCAAAAGATTCTCAACAATTATGAGTCTGCAATTAATTACTATCAAATGATTCTAAATACCTATCCACAAAGTAAATTTTGGCAAAGAATCCAACTTGAAATAGCAGATTGCTATCAAAATATGAAACAGTATGAAAAAGCGCTTAATATTTTACAGCTTGCAATAAATCAGGGAAGCCTGAGTCCTGATATGGAAAAAAAGATTAATGAGAACATTCATTATATTAAGAAATATAAGATAAAAGAAAAAGATACAGCACTTGAAAACCTTATGGATTGTTTTATTAAGTATATCAGGAATAATAACGACATAGAAGCTTTTGCATCAATTATTAAGATTTATAGAGATGACCTGAAAGAATATAAAAAAGCAATTGAAATTTTTAAACAGAATAAATATCTTGAAAAAAATCCAGAATTTTTATTATTAGAAGGAGAAACCTATCAAAATTTAGCAATAAAATTGGAATATGAAAATAATGTAGAAGCAGAAACTTATTACCAGAAAGCTATAGAAACCTTTCAAACCATTGTAAGTAACTTTGAGCATGTTAAAGAAACATCTTATGCTGAATATTACCTAATTGACCTTAAGATAAGGAAATATGAGGTTGGTTCTGATGATTACATAAACAAATTAAAGGAATATTCATCAGAATTTATTGAAAAATACAGCACTTTTCCTGAAATCGGAAATGTTTATTATAATCTTGCAAAAGCTTTGGTTTTTTCTGGTGGTGACGAACAAGCAATTATAAGGAATCTACAACAAGCAATAACATTAACTTATGATGAAAATATTAGAAATTCTGCCTATTCACTTCTTGGTGATATTTATCTAAAGAATGAAAGTTTTCAAGCTGCAGTTAATCAATACAATAAGATTAATTCTGAATTTGTATTTAATAATAGCAATTTATTGTTTAATCTTGCATTTGTGGAGATGAAATTAAATCATCTTGCAAAAGGTGCAGAATATTTTCAAAATTTTGTGGACCACTTTAAACAGCACAAAAGGTATTGGGAAGGTGTTAGGAATTTGGCTGAAATCTATCAAGAATTAAATCTTATAGATAAAGCGATTTATTACTATGAAATCCTTTCGGAAAACCATCCAGATGATGTTATTCTCAGAGAGTTAAGAGATTTGTATGCTTCCACTAAAGATTTTGAAAATGCTATTAAAATATCAACAAGAATTCAAGAAAGAACAAATGAAGACAGGAGGACTTTGGCAGAAATTTATTTACAAAAAGCTGATAAGAGTTTAGCAATTTTGCAATATGAAAAAGTAATTGAAAATGAATCTGATTTTGATAAGAAATTGCATGATATAAAAAAGTTAGCAGACATCAATTATGAGTTAGCCGATTATTCAAAGGCAGTAGAAAATTATACAAAGATTGTTGATTTAACCTCAACTAATAAAAATCGTTTTGAAGAGATACCTTATTTGAACTGGAAAGAAATAGGTGAAAATCTTATTGTTTCATTATACAAACGAAAATCAAGGAAAGATGCTGAAGAATATGAAAAACTCTTTAATAAATTTATTAAGGATAGTATTGAAATAAAATCGCATATACTTCTTGAAAGAGGAATTTATTATACTAATATTGATAATGATAAAGCAAATAAAATATTTAATCAAATAATAAAGGATTATAGTGAAACTGCGTATGCAGACAATGCTTTGTTCCAGCAGGCATTAATGGGTTTAGGAGAGAAGAATCTTGATTTCGCACAGGAAAAATTAGAAAATTTAATAACAAAATATCCAAGTTCAGAATTAGTGAATAATTCATACCTGAAACTTGGTTCAATAAGTTTTACTGAAGGCGATTTTCAGAAGGCTTTGGAACGATATCAATTTGTTATTCAAAATGACAAGAAAGGCAATTTGGCTCTTAAAGCGATTGAGAACTTTGCTTTGACTTGTAAGTCTATGGGAGAGTGGATGTTGGCTATAGAGGTATATCAAATGTTATTAGATAGATTCGGAACACCCGAGATAAAACCTCAAACTCTTTTTGAAATCTCATTCTGCTATTATATGGATAAAAAGTATGAGAAAGCTATTAATTTATTTGAAACAATATTACCAAAAATAACTGAAAGGGATAGAGAAGTAGAAATAATATATTGGATAGGGGAATCATATTATAGCCTGGAGAAATATGATAAGGCTATTGAAACCTTTTTAAAAATTGTTTATAATTATGGTGACCTTGCACAATGGGATGTAAATGCTAATATTAAGATTGCTATGGCTTATGAACAGCTCAATAAACTTGATAAAGCAAAACTTTTTTATAATAGTGTAATTAATAAATATGGCGTTGATAGTAAGTGGGGTAAAGAAGCCAAGAAATTATTGGATGCTTTACCTTAATATTATTGGAATTAAATGTTCTAATAAAGAATTTTTATAGAAGTAGCAAAGGAGAATGAAAATTGAGAGGCTGAATACACGGATCCCATTTGTTCCTAACCTGTCTCGGCTTGATGCCGAGCCAAGACGGGCAGGATTTGATCCGCCAGCTGGCGGACTGTTTATTAAAACACCATTAAAAATGGTGTTAAGATCATTGTAATTTAATTGTAATTAGTAATTTTACATTTATCTTTGTGTCTCTGTGGCAAGGTATTTTCAGATGAAACATACATGTCCCGAAAATAAATCGGGACACCCCATTAAATAGGAAAAGATTTAACGGGGCAGGCAAAGGAGTATGAAAATTATATGTTTGTTTTAATGATGAATATGAATAGAAACAGGATTACAAATCCTGTTAGGATTAGTTCCGATTATTTATTTAATAATAAACCGATATTAACACCATTTATAATGGTGTTTAAAACTTGCCATCTATATTTTATTTTCAGATGAAAAATATAAAATCAGTTGTATCGTATATAAAATCTTATAAGAAGACAGTGGCATTGGGCATTCTATGTCTTATTCTTGTAGATAGTCTTATGATGGTGATTCCTCAGATTGAAAGGCATATCATCGATTCATTACAGTTACCCAATTTTACAGTTAACAAATTATTTCTTTTCGGTGTTTTAGTATTTGGTCTTGCTATTGTAATGGCAGTTTTTAGATTTTTATGGAGAATTTTGTTAATTACAAATTCATACAAAGTTGAGCGACAGATTCGTAATGACTATTATGGACATTTGCAAAATCTATCTGTTAGGTTTTTTCAAAAGCATAAAACAGGCGATTTGATGGCTTATGCAACAAATGATTTAAAAGCAGTTCGTATGCTTTTTGGTATTGGTATTGTAATTTTTTTTGATATGATTTTTATGACATTTTTTAGTATAATATTAATGTCCCGGATTGATTGGAGGTTAACTATTTATGTTATTATACCTTTGCCATTAGTGACTTTTGTAATGATATTTTTTGGGCGAAGGCTTCACAAACTTTTTAAAAATATTCAGAAAACATTTGCCACTCTATCTGATAGAGTCCAGGAGAGCATATCTGGTATCACGGTTATTAAGTCATTTGTTAGAGAAAATTCTTATGAAGGTCGTGTAGGTGAGATTGCTGAGGAACTTGTAGACAAGAATATGAAACTTGTAAAAATTTGGGGTATATTCTTTCCATTTATGTTTGCAATTGTCGGCGTGAGCCTACTTCTTACCCTTTACTTTGGCGGAACAAAAACCATACTTAATGAGATAACAATTGGAGAATTTGTTGCATTCAATAGCTATTTATATTTACTAATATGGCCATTTATTGCAATTGGCTGGGTTGTTAATCTCTATCAAAGAGGAACAGCTTCTCTAAATAGAATACAAGAGATTATGAAAGAAAAACCCGAGATTATTGATTCGTCAGAGGTGGATAAATCTATTAAAGCTTTAAAGGGTAATATTGAATTTAGAAATCTAAAATTTTCCTATCTGGACAATGATTATGTAGTGTTAGATGGGATTTCGTTTTCAATAAATTCTGGAGAAACATTAGCAATTGTTGGTAGAACTGGTGAGGGAAAAAGTACAATAATTAAACTATTAACAAGGTTATTTAACCCCCCAAAGAATTCAATATATCTTGATGGTAAAGAGATATACCAGATTCCACTCAATGTTTTAAGAAAGAATATGGGCATTGTTATGCAGGATATATTTCTCTTTTCAACTTCTATTAAAGATAATATAAAATTTGCAACAAACAATGCCTCTAAAAATAAAATAATTGAATCAACACATATGTCACATTTTTATAATGATATAATGGGATTTGATTCAAAATTTGATTCAATTGTTGGTGAAAGAGGAATGTCTTTGTCTGGTGGGCAAAGGCAGAGACTTGCAATTTCAAGAGCTTTGATTAAAGATGCTCCAATACTAATTTTGGATGATGCGTTTTCATCTGTAGATACTGAAACCGAAGAAGGAATTCTATCTAATCTTAAAGAATTACAGAAGAATAAAACTACTTTAATCATTGCTCATCGCATATCAACAATGCAGCATGCTGATAAGATAATTGTTTTAGATAATGGTAAAATTGTAGAACAAGGTAATCATGAAACTCTTGTTAAGAAAAATGGGATTTATACTGATATTTATAATAAACAGAAGTTAAGAGAAGAATTAGAAATATAACATAGTTAGTGCCCGGGCATGTCCATGCCCGGGCACGATTAAGGAAAAAATGCCTAAGAGAGTTATTTCTTTAATTGAAGGGAATTTTTATCATATTTATAATCGTGTAGAACCCGATAAAATGCTCTTTTATAAAGAAAAGGATTACCTTAACTTTTTGGAAATATTAAATGAAATAGAATTTACTAAATCTTGCTCTATTCTTGCATATACTTTAATGCCAAATCATTATCATTTTTTAGTGAAACTTAATAGCCCAGATTTATTCTCGAAAAAGATGTCGCTACTATTCACAAAATATCTTAATAAATTACGATTGAGGGAAAATACTCAAGGACGTTTCTTTAAGAATCGGTTTAAAACACGATGGATTGGTAAATTAGACTACTTAGTTTGGCTTTGTTGTTATATTCATAAAAATCCATTGAAAGCAAGGTTGGTAGAGAGAATAGAAGATTGGAAGTATTCAAACTATTTAGAATGTATTGGAAAACGGAATGGGAAACTACTTGATAGAAAACTGTTTAAAGAAATAGTAGGTACACCTGAAGAGTATCAAGAAATAATTAAACAAAGTTTTGATGAGAAACTTATTGAACCATATAAAATAGATTGAATGTGAGTTGTGCCCGGGGATGTCCATCCCCGGGCACGGGATCAATGAATACATATTACGAAGAAAAAGATTCAGAGAAAATTTATGACAGTCGCCTAATGGCGAGATTGCTAAAATATATCTTGCCATACAAGAAATATTTTATTATTTCATTTTTTATACTACTAATAATTGCATTTTTTGCAATTCTCTTACCATATATTCTCAAATATGGAATTGATGAGTATATCAATCCATCAATAAGAATGATTGATATATCAGATTTTCCTGAAATAGAAAAAGAATTTGCAAAAAGATATAATAAATATGTGATTGAATCAGAAAACCATAAAATATTAATAAGAAGTTATAATACAGATAAGCTGTTACCGAAACATATTCGTGCTCTACAAGATAAGAAATCAATTGGTAGAGAATATTATGCAATCTTTCTAAAGACGGACGAAAACCTTGCTCTTGTTAATAAATATCCTGATATATTTGCTATTTTTGGAAAATATTATATTATAAAACAATCTGATTTAAAGAAAATATCACCATCGGATACTCGCATACTAAGGAAAAATGACTTACATGGACTTTTAATTTTAGGTATTATTTTCTTTGCAATACTAATTTTTAGATTTATCTTTAGTTACCTTCAAATATATTTAACTCAATATGCAGCAATGCATTCTATGTATAATTTGAGGATGAAACTTTTCAATCATCTGCAAAAATTACCATTATCATATTTTGATAAGAATCCTATAGGAAGACTCGTAACGCGCATAACGAATGATATTGAAGCTCTTGCAGATATGCTTGGAGAAGGTCTTATTACTCTTTTACAAGATATTATTATGATGTTTGCTATTCTAATTGTTATGCTTGTAATTAATTACAAACTTGCTTTGGTTACATTTATTGTCGTTCCATTAGTTATATTCTTTATGATTCGTTTTAAAGTAGATATACGAAAAGTGTATAGAACTGTTAGAATAAAATTGGCAAAAATAAATGCTAAATTATCAGAAAGTATTTCTGGTATTAAAACAATTCAACTATTTCATCAAGAGAAGAAAAAATTAAATGAGTTTAAGAATATTACAGAAGAATATTTCCATGCAGAAAAAAAACAATTGAGGATTTTTGCTGTTTTTCGTCCTCTGATTGATGTAATGGTACATTTATCAATAGCTTTAATTATCTGGTATGGTGGGGGTAGTATTATATCAAACAAGATGTCATTGGGTGTTCTTGTAGTATTTATAAGTTATGTTCATAGATTTTTTGACCCTCTTTATGATTTAAGTCAAAAATATAATATTATGCAAACAGCAATGGCAGCATTGGAGAGAATTTTCAAATTAATGGATGTTAAACCAGAAGAATATAGAGTTCGTGCTTTAGTGAATTCAAGTATAAAAGGTAAAGTTGAATTCAAAAATGTTTGGATGGCATATAATAAAGATGACTTTGTTTTAAAAGATATTAATCTAAAAATAGATGCAGGAGAGAAGATAGCTCTGGTAGGGGAGACAGGTGGTGGCAAAACATCACTTGTAAAATTATTAAGCCGCTTTTACCCTTATCAAAAGGGGAAAATTTTGCTTGATGATACACATATTTCTGAATATAGTTTATCAGATTTAAGAAGGAATATTGGAGTTGTTCAGCAAGATGTATTTATATTTTCTGGCAAAATAAGAGATAATATCTCATTATACAGAGAAAATGTTTCCAAAGAAGAAATTATTAAAGCAGCGAAATATGTTAATGCTGACAAATTTATTTCCAATTTACCAGATAAGTATGACCAGGATGCAAGAGAAAGAGGTTCGGTTCTTTCTGCAGGACAAAGGCAATTATTGGCATTTGCTCGTGTGCTTGTATGCAATCCAAGTATTTTTATATTAGATGAAGCTACTTCAAATATTGATACTGAAACTGAAATTTTGATTCAAGACGCCTTGCAAAAAGTGATGAAAAATCGGACATCCATAATTATCGCTCATAGATTATCAACTATTCAAAATGTAGATAGAATTGTTGTGATTCACAAAGGTGAAATCGTTGAACAAGGTAATCATCAAGAATTGCTTAAAAAAAGAGGATTGTATTATAATTTGTATAGATTGCAGTATAAAGACAATATAGTTTGATTCTTTTACACAATCCTTGCAGTTGTCAGATTTGGCAGACTGAGATAAACTCTGTTCTACATATCAGCAAACTACCTGTAATTTTAGGAAAAGAAAATTTTTTACTAACCTTGACAAGAGTTTTTTTAATTTCAAATATATATTTGGAGTTTAAATGAAATCAAATATAATAGAAGGCCTTCAAATTGTTGGATTTTATAGTCATAGTCAACTTGCAGATAGAGGAGTAAAAGAAGGGGATTGGATAATGGAATATAATGGAGAAAAAATTAGGAGCAAGGCTCAGTTACAAAGGATGAAACTAAAATTTCAAAATTCTAAAAATATTATTTTGAAAGTAAGAAGAGATGATTCGGAAGAATATTTTCAGATTTGGCCTGGCGACCTTGGAGTATATCTTGCAGAAAGAGAAAGGGATCCAGAGATACTTCCAGATGCAAAACGAATAGAAAATATTGGTAGATTAGAAAAGAGAACTGGAATGGAGAATACTTTCTTCGGCTCCCTTATTAACATTTTAAAAATTTTTGGGATTGAAATAGAGCTTACGGTATTAATGGGATTATCCGCTTTCTCTTTCCGTATCCAATTTTATAATAAATTTTCCTTAGATGCATTAGATCCAGCAAATGGCTTTGATTGCATAAAATTTCTATTTGAGAATTTGAAGTGGTTATACAGAAAAATTCATACAAATAATCAAAATCAAATAAAAGAAATAATAAAAAATGGCATTGATAATGGGATTCCAGTTTTTGCTAAAAACCTCTACGGTCAGAATGATTGGGGAATTATTACAGGGTATCAAAATAATGGAAAAGAATTATTTTGTAGAAGCTATAATGACAAGACTGTAGATTATTCTATTGCACCTCAAATCCCGGAAACTATTATTGTTTTTGAGGAATCTCCAATTTTGGCTAAAGATGAAAATGATTTTCGTCCCCCTGTACAATCATACATCAATGGTTTGAAAGCTGCAAAAGAGATGCTGTCTATTGAAAGTTTTGATGGATATTCAATCGGTAACTATGCATTACAAAAATGGCAGAATGCTTTGAAAGATAATAGATATTTTGAATCTCTTACTGATAAAGAATTCAGAAAAATCTGTGTAAACAACCAGTTTTTATTTAATCAATACTGCTTTAATTGTAAAATTGCTGCAAATTTTCTTGAAAGTATTATTGAAATCTTTCCAGATTCCAAGGAACATCTTAAAAGACTTAGCAAATTTTATGGAGCTGAAGGGAAAGTTTTGCATAATTGCCAAAAATACATTCCTATTAATTCTAATGAAGATTTAAGAATTTTTTTTACTGAACAGTATCGCAATAATGAAGTGGTCGCACTAATAAAAGTTCAGAAAAAAAACAACGAAATTTTAGCAATTATGGAAAAACTTCCACTTTTTAATTGAACTGAATGACTCTATTGTTGACATTCAAAGTCAATCTTAAAAAAATTGTTTTATAGCGAAGTTTATATTCACTAAAATAAATTAGCCACAGATCTCAAAAGATGTTTATTTTTAACTTTGAGATATTTTAGTAATGAAAATAGGAGAAAATGATGCTTATAAGTTTATTATTCGCACAGGCTGATTCTGTTGCAACACAACCTGCAAAGCAAAGTAGTATTGTTGGATTTTTGCCAATTATCATTATGTTTGTAATTCTCTATTTGCTTATATTTAGACCTCAACAAAAGAAGCAGAAAGAGATTATGAAAATGAGAAAAGAGATTCAGAGAAATGACAAGGTTGTTACAAATGGCGGAATCATAGGACGAATTTACAGCATCAAAGGTGATGTTGTGGTTCTTAAAGTAGCCGACGATGTAAAAATTGAGGTTACAAGGTCAGCTATTGCTAACAAGATAAAATGATCGGTCTCGGCGCCTCTATCTCGGCTTGGCGAGCCAAGACGGGCAGACGGATTAGAAATGTTAGAAAAGATTAGATTATATGGAGATGAAGTTTTAAGAAAGATTGCTAAACCTATCCCGGTGCATCGGGATGATGAAATAAAAAATATTAGCAAGAATCTTATTGAGTCATTAGAAAGATTTGATGGGATTGGACTGGCTGCACCACAAATAGGGCATTCCATCAGAATGTTTGCGGTTTACCCTATCTGGATAGAAGATGAAAAAGAGCGAAAAACAATGGTCTTTATAAATCCAACTCTGCTTGAATTTCGGGAGATTCAAAATGAGCAAGAAGGATGTCTAAGTATCCCTGAAATTTTTGAAAGAGTAAAGAGGGCAAAAACCGTGTCATTTAAAGCACAGAATCTATCTGGAAAATGGAAACAATATATCGCTACTGACCTTTTTGCTCGGGTAGTTCAGCATGAATATGACCATCTGGACGGTATCTTATTTATTGATAAGATTTCACCAATTAAGAGGAGGTTACTGCAAGGCAAGCTAAAAAAAATTGCTGCTACAACTAAACAGGGTGTTAATATTGCATCACTTCATTAAATAGTTAAATGCCGGTATAAAACTCATCAATAAATGAATAAAGCATTTCAGGGGATAAATAGAATTAAGAATGTTATCTTTATGGGAACGCCTGATTTTGCGATTCCCATTCTTTCTACATTAGTTCCGGTTTTAGTAATAACACAACCTGATAAAAAAAGAGGACGAGGTCAGAAGTTAAAATTCTCACCAGTTAAACAATATTGTTTATGCCATAACCTCTCGGTTTTTCAACCTCAAAATATTAACAGAGAAGAAGCCATAAAAAAGGTTGAGAGTTACCATCCAGACTTAATAATTACCGCAGCATTTGGAAAAATTTTATCCCAGGAAATATTGAATATTCCGAAATTCGGATGTATAAATTTGCATCCTTCACTCTTACCTAAATATAGAGGTCCTTCTCCTATCAATTGGGCTCTTTTTAATGGAGAGAAAGAAACCGGGAATACAATATTCTTTATGACAAAAAAAATGGATGCTGGTGATATTATTTATCAAAGCAAAATAAAAATTATGCCTGAAGATAATTATGGTAGCTTATTAAAGAAGCTAAGTGAGCAAGGGGCAAATGATGTGCTAAAAGCTCTGTTTTTAATTGATAGAGGAATTGCAAATCCTATACCACAAGATGAGAGTTCAGCCACATTTTCCAAATTTATAAATAGAGATATACAAAGAATATGCTGGACCAAATCAGCAGAAGATATTGTAAATCGGATAAGAGGACTTTCACCATATCCAGGAGCATTTACTTATTTTCAGAATAAAGAGCTCAAAATCATAAAAGCAAAACCATTCATAAATATTAATGGGAAACCGGGTTTGGTTTTGAAAATTGTGAAAAATCAGGGGATACTTGTTGGGACAGGCTGTGGTGCGGTATTAGTAGAAACAGTAAAACCAGAAGGCAAAAAAGAGATGTCTGCTTATGCTTTTAGCCTTGGGAAACCTGATATATTAGGGGAAAATAAGAGGTTTGGAAATGAAATATAAAGATTATGAGATAAAGAAAGTTTCTAAAGCAATCTGGGAAATTCCCAGAAAAGGCAATATGCGAGTGCCTGCAAGATTTTATGCACTTGAATCAATGCTTCCACAAATTATCAGAGACAATGCACTCTCCCAGGTGGTAAATGTTGCTACCTTACCAGGAATTCAAAAATACTCTATGGCAATGCCTGACATCCATTATGGTTATGGATTTCCAATTGGTGGAGTTGCTGCATTTGATTTAGAAAATGGAATAATCTCTCCCGGCGGAGTTGGCTACGATATAAATTGTGGTGTGCGGTTCTGCAGAACAAATCTGTTCCTCAAAGATATTAAAAACAAAATTCCTGAGATTGCTCAAGGATTTTACGAATTTGTTCCAAGTGGAATTGGGTCTCATGGTGCAATAAAGCGATTGAATCAGAAAGAAGAAGAGGAGGTTATGACCAAAGGAGCAAAGTGGGTTATAGAGCAAGGATACGGAGAAGAGTCAGATTTAGAGGCCACTGAAAGCTTTGGTAGAATGAAAGAAGCCAATCCCGATAAAGTTAGCCAACGGGCAAGGGGTAGGGGACTAAATCAGGTGGGAACACTCGGCTCAGGCAATCATTTTGTGGAAATTGGAGTCATTGATGAGGTTTATGACCAGAATCTGGCAAATGAATTTTCTTTGGCAAAAGACAAGGTAATTGTTATGGTTCATAGTGGTTCGCGCGGTTTTGGCTATCAAATTTGCGATGATTATTTACATTTGATGGTTGGTCAGATAAACAAGTTACCATTTTCAATTCCCGATAGACAATTAGCTTGTACTCCTTTTAACTCAAAACTTGGCTCTGATTATTTTCAAGCAATGTCTTGTGCTGCAAATTATGCATGGGCAAATCGCCAGGTTCTGATGAGTTTAACAAATAGAGCTTTGCAAAAAACTCTATCAATCTCCAAATCTAATTTAGGATTTAGACTTATTTATGATGTCTGTCATAATATTGCTAAAGTTGAAAAACATAAGATAAACGGAAAAGAGATGGATTTATGTGTGCATAGAAAAGGTGCGACACGCTCTTTTGGTCCGCATCAATCTGAATTGGCGGAAAGATTTCAGAAAACAGGTCAACCAGTTATCGTGCCTGGTGATATGGGAACGCACTCTTTCCTGATGGTTGGGACAAATCAGTCAATGAAAGAGACATTCGGGTCTTGCTGTCATGGTGCAGGTCGCTTAATGAGCCGTTCTGCAGCTAAAAGAAAATTTAATTTCAATCAAGTAAAAAACAAATTACAAAATCAAGGTATAGTTGTTTATTCAGTGCAAAGAAATACTTTGGTTGAAGAATCACCAGATACTTACAAAGATGTTACTGAAGTTGTAGAGGCGGTTTCATTAGCAGGATTGGCAAAAAAAGTCGTTAGAACTCGTCCGCTTGGTGTACTGAAAGGATAAAAATAGTAAATTAGTTAACGGGTAAATTAGTAAATTAGTTAAATATCTGCATATGATAAGATTACAAGTCCACCAAAATGAAATACAGATTTATTGATCATACAGCAGATTTAGCAGTAGAATTCTTTGGGAAAACTATTGAAGAACTGTTTGTAAACAGTGCTCTCTCACTATCAGAGATTATCTTTAATGCCACACAAAGTGAAATAAGAAACACAATTGGTAAGATACATTTAAATTTTTCGGCAAAAGACTTATCTGTGTTATATATTGATTTTTTACGAGAAATACTATTTCAAATTAATATAAACTTTCGCTATTTCTATAATATTGAGATTAATAAATTTTCAAATAAAGAAATGTTAATTAATTGCTATTATCATACACTGGATTTAGACAAAATCGCTCAAGAAATAAAGGCTGTAACATATCATAATATTGGAATTAAGAAAGAAAAGGGAATTTACAGTGCAGTTGTTACATTTGATATTTAGGTAAAACGACCTTCCAAGGTCGTTAAATAATACACAGGCTTGGAAGCCTGTGCTACAGAATAATAAATTATATGAAAGATATCTATAAATTTATTAGAAGAAGAAATTTGCCTCATATCCAGCCAGCCGATATTCCAATCTTTGTTACTTATAATTTAGCGTTAAAATTACCAGATGACATAAAGATGCTTTTTCATAGGAAACATTTAGAATTTAATGAGAGATTAAAAAATATACGGGAAGATAAACAAAGACAGCAAAGAATTAATTTTGAAAAAGGGATGTTTGATTTAATGGATGATTTTTTAGGTAAATATAAAAAGGGACCCGTATATTTACAAAATTCTAAAGTGGCGAAGATTGTTTTTGCATAATGCCCAATCATGTCCATGTTTTACTTCAGACATTTAATAAAAAGAATAATATTCCAATTTCATTGTCGTATATTTTACAAAGTCATAAAGGTTTTACTGCAAGGGAGTCAAATAAAGTATTGAAAAGGAAGGGAACATTTTGGCAAGACGAAAGTTATGACCATTATGCCCGTAATGAGAATGAGTTTTATAGAATAGTTTGGTATATAATAAATAATCCTGTTAAGGCGGTGTAATAAAGTAAGTTGTATATTTGTTTTTCACATCTTACCCTTAGACAGTTACTTATGTATTAAATTTGAATATGTTGTTTTATTACACCCCCTAAAGCTGAATTAGTAAAAAAATGGAAAGATTGGGAATTTACATGGATTGATAAGGGTATTTTGAAAATGATTGAGTAGAACGACCTTCCAAGGTCGTTAATTACACAGGCTTGGAAGCTTGTGCTACATTTATGGTAAGCAATGAAATTCATTTTAAGATTATTAATTTTTATTATAATATTTATTGTTATCTTTATTAGCCAAATTTCTGCTCAAGAAATTAACCTTTTATGTGTATCATTTGCTCAAGAAGATTCTGTAAAATTACAAGAACAATTATCTAAAATAGATTCAATAATAGTTCAAGACCAAAATGTTATAATCGTATCTCCTCAAAAACAGAAATTTATTAAATGTGAGAATTTGATAAATATTTTCACTCCACAAATATTCACCGAAATATCAGATACAAACATAGTTCAAAAAACTACTCGCGAAATAATTACATCTAACCTGGAATGGGAAAATAAGGGAAGAGATATAAAATTTTTGAAAAGTAAAATTGTAACTCTATCCGATACATTGAAAATTGGATTTATGGGAATTCTTACTCCAGACCTTCCATTCCTATATTCAGTCCACTTTACAAGTAGTGATGAATTTAAATTCCGTTTTGATATTTTTGAGTGTGCAAAAGAAGAAGTAGATTCCTTGAAAAATCAGAAGGTTGATTTCATAATTTCGTTAAATTATTTGGGGAATTTTTTAGATAAGGAATTAATCAGAAAGGTAAATGGAATAGATTTTGTAATTGATAATTTTGAAGCAGATATGGGAGAATATTATAAAAACAACCATCAACAAATCAATATTATAAATATTAATTTCAAACAATCTTTAATAAAAGATATTTACATATACTTGCATAGGATTGAAGATGACCAAGTCATTATTGATAGTTTGAAAATAAATAATCAAAATTAAAAAGGGAAATAATCAAAATAACAGAACTGTACAAATTATTAAGAAGTATAAAATAATTTGTGGCAGCTACAAATTTTCAATCCCTACATTTTTACTCTGCTTTCATAAACCATTTTTTTACACCAAATTTTAACCTAAAAATCATCAAAGAATAATCTGTAAAATACCATAAAAACTATTAAATAAAAAGGTTGACACTGTTTAGTATAACTTGTTATTATTGTTATAAATGAATTGATTTTCAGGAGGATTTTAATGAAAAAATACCCAATGGAAAACATACGGAATTTTGCCTTGGTTGGAGCCAGTGGAGCAGGTAAAACTTCCATTGCAGAAGCTATGTTATTTAATGCAGGAGTCACTAACAGACTTGGTAAAGTAGAAGAAGGAAGTACAGTAATGGATTTTGATAAGGATGAGATTGAAAAAAAGATGTCCATTAGCCTTTCGGTAGCAAATCTTGAATGGAATAAAGTTAAACATAATATTGTAGATACACCAGGCTATACTGATTTTAAAGGCGATTTGATCTCCTCTTTACGGGCAGTTGAAACAGCACTGATTACAATTAATGCTGTGAGTGGTATTGAGGTAATGACAGAGCATGCAATTAAATATGCTGATTCAATTAAATGCTGTAAAGCTATTATTATTAATAAAATAGATAAAGAAAATGCAAAATTTAGTGAAATAATTGAGGAACTTAGCAATATTTGTGAGCAGGTTGTTGTGCCCGTTTTGATTCCTATAGGTTTAGGCGATAAATTTAGTGGAGTGATAAACTCAATTATAAAGAAAGCGTATAAAGGTGGGAAAGAGATTAATATTCCAGAAGAACTGCAACAAGATGTTGAAAATTGGCATGAGAAGGTCGTTGAAGCAGCAGCAGAATCTGATGATAATTTAATGGAAAAGTATTTTGACCAGGGTTCCTTATCTGAAAGTGAGATAAATTTTGGTTTAAAAAAATCAATCATTCAATGCAATGCCATCCCTGTATTCTGCTGTTCAGCAACTCAAAATATTGGTGTGAAAGAAACAATGAATCTCATTAATCATTTCTTTCCATCCCCAGAAGATATTAGTGAGATTTTGGTTACAAAAAATGGAGAGGCGGAATCAATAAATCTTGGAAATTATGATAAGAAATTAGGATATGTTGTGAAATCATTATCTGAACCGAATTTGGGGGAAATAGCCATTGTAAGGATGTATACAAACTCACTTACTACCGGTGATGAGATAGAAATCACTGAAAAGCGGGCAAAAGATAAAATTGGGCAAATTTATCATATATGTGGCAGAAGTAGAGAAGAGACTACAGAAATATCAGCTGGTGATATTGGCGGTTTGGTCAAATTAAGAAATGCTACAACTTCCCTTTCTATAACCGAGAAAGGTGAAGCCGTTATTGTAAAACCAATTTCTTTTCCCGAACCAGTTTATTGGAAAACTATCAAAGCTCTTTCACAAGCAGATGAAGATAAAATCGGTGCTGCATTAGCTAAAATAACCGATGGAGACCCTACTATAAATTCTGGTATGAATACTGAAACTAATGAAAATATTATTGCGGGGCAGGGAGAAATCCAGATTGGTGTTGTTCAGAAACGGCTTAAAAATACATACAATGTTGCAACAAAATTAACTGAACCTAAAATTCCATATAAAGAAACTATTACTGGTAAAGCTGCGGCAAGATATCGTCACAAGAAGCAGTCTGGAGGACATGGCCAATATGGAGAAGTTTACATAAAAATATCACCAAGAGAACTCGGAACAGAATTTGAGTTTGTTAATTCTATTGTTGGCGGAGCAATACCAAGTAAATTTATCCCTGCTGTGGAGAAAGGCATTGTTGAAACAATGAAAAATGGCATATTAGCTGGTTATCCAGTTGTTGATATTTGTGTAGAACTTTATGATGGAACATTTCACGAAGTGGATTCATCTGAACTCTCTTTTAAACTTGCTGCTTATCATGCTCTAAAAGAAGGATTTATGCAAGCGAATCCTATACTTCTTGAGCCAATACATAGAATACAAATTGTTGTGCCAACTGAAAATATGGGTGATGTAATGGGAGATATTAGCAGTAGGCGGGGCAAGATTCTTGGAATGTCACAGGAAGATAATAAACAGGTTATCAATGCGGAAATGCCACTTTCTGAATTATATTCATATCACACCTCTCTAAAATCACTCACACAGGGCAAAGGATATTTTACTCAAAAGTTTGCATATTACCAGAAACTTCCAAATGATTTAGCTCAAAAAGTTATTGAGGAAAGTAAAAGGGGAAAATAGATTTCACTAAAGAGATAAATATTATGGGAATGTTCAAAGTAAAAGTTAAAGTTTCAAATATTAAAAATGACAGTTTATTTTCAGAAAAGAGATGCAGATAAATAAATATTTCGTTTCCAAGCCACTGCTTGGAATGGCAAAATTATGTTACCAAAGTAGGCATTGGGAATGTGGTGACATAATTTCTTTGATTTTGTGTGATTTCGTGGCTAAATAATCCATTGGAGGATAATATGTCAGGCCATAATAAGTGGACTTCTATAAAGCACAAGAAAGCAAAAGAGGATGCTAAAAGAGGAAAAATTTTTACCAAAGTGATAAGAGAAATTATGGTGGCTGCTCGGGAAGGTGGTGGAGACCTGGAATCAAATTCCAGTTTGAAAAATGCAATTGTTAAAGCAAATGCCGTCAATATGCCAAAAGACAATATTGAACGCGCTATTAAAAAAGGAACTGGTGAATTAGAAGGTATTAGATACGAAACTGTATTTTATGAAGGATATGGTCCAGGAGGAGTTGCACTGTATATTCAAACATTAACTGATAATAAAACCCGATCGGTCGCTGCTATTCGGCATGTATTTTCTGTTAATAATGGAAGTCTTGCTGAAAAAGGCTCTGTAGCGTGGAATTTCAAAAAAACTGGAGCAATTATGGTTCCCCAGAATGACTATGATGAAGATGAGATAATGATGAAGGCTTTAGATTGTGGGGCTGAAGACTTTGTTACTCAAGATGAATTCTTTATAATCTATACTGATGCAAAAGAATTGAATCGGGTTGTTAATGCATTAGATAAGGAAAATATAAAAATTGAAAGTGCTCAGCTGGATTATATTCCTCAAAACACTGTTCTTGCAAATGATAAAGCTGCTCAGATTATAAAATTGGTTGAAGCCTTAGAAGATCTGGATGATGTTCAGAATGTCTATGCCAACTTTCAAATTGATGATGAAATCCTGGAAAAGTTAACAAGTGAGTAATAAATTTACTATCCTGGGGATTGACCCAGGAACTACTGCAACCGGGTATGCATTTTTATCCGCTGATTTGTCTTCAAAAAATAGTTTAGTCCCTATTGAATATGGAGTCATTAAAGTAAATCCCGGCTTAAAATTGCAGAAAAGGATTGAGAAAATATACAATAAAATCAAAGTTTTGGTTAAGAATTATAAACCGGATGACGCAAGCATTGAGACGATATTTTATGCGAAAAATGTAAAATCAATTCTTTCTATGGGAGAAGCCCGTGGTGCAGTGATGTTAGCTTTAGCTCAGGAAAATATTCCAGTTTATGAATATTCTCCCCGTGAAGTAAAGAGAGCAGTTGTGGGAAATGGAAATGCTTCAAAAAAACAGGTTCAATATATAGTAAAAACAATACTTAAACTTGAAGAACTACCACTCTCTTATGACATTACAGACGCAATTGCAATAGCGATTTGCCATTACCATAAAAAGAATTCAGCTAACAGGCAAGTTACAAAGAGCCAGCATGGTCCTTATTCTAAAAAATAATCTTCGGAATTTTATTTTTCGGTGAGAAAGGTTAATGAAAAATGTACGATTTTATAACTGGAATAATCAAAGAAAAAAAGACAACCTCTGTCGTTATTGAAAATAATGGCTTAGGATATGCTGTCAATATACCGATAAGTACATACGATCAGATTGGCGCTATAGGGGAGTTATGTAAGTTATTTTTACATCTATATGTACGAGAGAATGACTTGAGGCTTTTTGGGTTTTATACTGTTGAGGAACGAGAGATTTTTGAATCACTTATTAAAGTGTCTAATATTGGTCCTAAAATTGCCATATCTATTCTTTCAGGAATTTCAGTAAAGAGTTTAATAGAAGCTGTTGCAAAACAAGATATTGAATTGCTTTCTTCTGTGCCTGGAATCGGGAAAAAGAGTTCACAAAGAATTATTATTGAGTTAAAAGATAGCTTTGAAAGATTCATAGAAGAAAAAGTAATAGGAACCGAAGCAACTAAGGAAGAGAGAGCCATTATTACAGATGCTGAGAACGCTTTAATTTCCTTAGGATATAATAAAATTTCTGTAAAAAGAGAGATACAAAAATTTTTATCAAAAAATAAACCAACTTCATCTGGAGAAATCGTAAAAACAATTATACGACAGTTATATTCGTAAGAGGGTAAACTTTTGCTGATTAAGGTTATGTATTATCTCATAAAGCCATGATAAAATTTAAAAAATGGATAAAATTTCAAGATATAATTTCCAAAATATAAATAACTTACAATGACCCGAAAAGTAAAAAAACTTTATTTGTAATACCTATAAATGAATGTTCGTGAGATAACTTTTTTTGCTTTGGATTCTGTGCTTATTAAAAAGCGAGGTTCTGAAGAAGTATTAGCAAAATTTACTCAAAAATATAATCTGTTGGAAAATGAAAAGAGGTTATTTTACGCTTTGACAAAAGGTGTTTTAAAAAGGAAAATATTCCTTGATTTCTTGATAAAATCTTTAGTTCAAAAGCGTAGTTTTTCTGCGATTGATAGCCAAATAAAAAACTTTTTAAGATTGGGACTTTATCAAATTATTTATATGAATAGTATTCCGGATTATGCATCAGTTAATGAAACGGTTGCGATATGTAATCAGCATTATAATAGTAAGTTGTGCAAATTTCTTAATGCAATGCTTCGCTCATATATAAGAGAAAGAAATAGTATAAAATTACCTGATGATTGCCAAGCACATTACCTATCCATTAAGCATTCCTTTCCTCAATATATGATTGAAAGTTGGTTAAGTGAATATGGAACTGAAAACACAATCAAAATGTGTGAGTATTTCAACAGACCAGCTAATTTACATCTTAGATTTGACCCGGATAAGATTTCATTTGAAGATTTTGCTGAACATCTTATGAAAGAAAATGTAAAATTTTCACGAAGTAAATTCTTTCCATATATTGTAAAATTAGTGAGCAATTTTCATTTTTTAGATGACCCGCTTTTTCAAAAAGGTTATTATTATATTCAGGATGAGAGTACTACTCTTCCTGTTATGCTTCTCGCACCTAAAGAGGAGGATAAAGTATTAGATTTATGTGCAGCTCCTGGTGGAAAAACATTACTTATTTCTGCTATTATGCATAATAAAGGCAAAATCATTGCGAATGACATTGATAAGAAGCGAATGAGATTACTTAAAGAAAATGCACAAAGAATTAGGTGTAGAAATATTGAATTTTCTGAAAAAGATGCAACAACCTTTTCTGTAAATAGTAAATTTGATAAAATTCTTCTTGATGTTCCCTGCTCAGGTTGGGGTGCAATGCAGAAGAAACCTGAGATTAGATTTCAAAGTAGAAATCGCTCAAAATCCTTGATTCCATTACAAAAAAGAATATTAGATAATGCCAGCAAATTGGTTAGAAATAATGGGATTATTGTATATTCTACCTGTACATTAAACCCAGATGAAAATGAAAAACAGATAGAAAATTTTTTAGAATTTCACAATGAATTTTACTTAGAAAAACCTGATAATTTTGTTGAGAAAAGTTTAATAACTAACTCTTATGTAAAAAGTTATCCATTTAAAGATAACATTGATGGAACATTCTCTGCGCTCTTACAAAAGAGATAATATGAAACATACATGTCAATCCCGACTTGTCGGGAACGCACCCGTCTGGGCGCCGAGCCTGAAAGGAGTATGAAAATGGCATTGTAAGCATTCCCAATCCCCAATTTAATTGGGGAGGGCTTGGGAATGAGAGGTTATATTTATTTTCTTTGTGCCTTTGTGCCTTTGTGGTGAAAGCGATTTTCATATGAAAACTTTAAAAACTATTCTTTTTGCAATTTTAAGTCTTATTATCATCTTTCTCTTTGGATATGTTTTAACAAGAACTTTTATGATAATTTATACACGTCATAGGAATGAGGTTGCTGTACCAGATTTAATTAATAAAAATTATGAAAAAGCCCAGCATGACCTTTATAAATTAGGATTATACATTGATGAAATTGGTGCAAGAAATAGTAGCGACATATTAGAGGGCAGTATTATAGCACAAGACCCTCTTGCTAATAATATGGTGAAAAAAGGTTATACGATTGATGTCATTGTAAGCAAAGGTCCTGAATTAGTGAAAATTCCTATTCTTGATAATCTTTCAGTAAATGAAGCAAAAAATCGGTTAATAAATACAGGTCTGCAGGTTGGAAGTATAAATTATTCCTACTCTAATGAAATTATGGCGCACAAGGTGATATATAGCCAACCTGTTTATGGTATGGATGTGCCGAAACATTCAAAAGTAAATTTAGTTGTAAGTTTGGGTAAAATACCTACCAAAATTAGTGGTGATAAGGGTATATACGATACATTTTTAGAGGATTTAGAAGATAAGAAAGAATAAATATCTTATAGATTTATTATAGAGAGGTTAAGAAATGACAGCCAAATATGATGCAAGAAAGATTAAGGTTTTAAAAGGATTAAGTGCAGTTCGTAAACGTCCATCAATGTATATTGGCGGGGTTGGGGAACGAGGATTGCACCATTTAGTTTATGAAGTGGTAGATAATAGTATTGACGAGGCAATGTCAGGTTTTTGTACAAAAATTGATGTCATAATTAATACTGATGGTTCAATTTTAATTAAAGATAATGGGAGAGGCATTCCTGTTGATATGCATAAAGAGCAGAAACTTCCAGCTGTTCAGGTTGTTATGACTATGTTGCATGCTGGCGGAAAATTTGATGATAAGGTATACAAAGTTGCTGGTGGATTGCATGGAGTCGGGGTCTCAGTTGTAAATGCCTTATCCAAATGGTTGGAAGTCAAAGTATATAAAGACAGAAAAATTTATAGACAATGCTATGAAAGGGGTAAAGTAAAATCTAAAGTAGAGATAGTTGGTAATACGAAAAGGACTGGCACAGATATTACTTTTATTCCTGATGATGAGATTTTTGACACAACTGAATTTAGCTTTGATATTCTTTCACAAAGATTGCGTGAGTTATCCTTTTTAAATAAGGGTTTGGAAATCAATATTTTGGATAAAAGAACTGATAAAAAGCATAACTTTAAATACACTGGAGGTATAGTATCTTTTGTAAAATACCTTAATGAAAGCAAAGTGCCAATCTTTAAAACGCCAATATATATTTCTGGTGAAAGAGATGGTATTCAGGCGGAAGCTGCAATTCAATATACTGAATCATACCATAAGAATATATTTTCATATGCAAATAATATTAATACTATTGAGGGAGGAAGCCATCTTACTGGATTTAAACTTGCACTTACAAGGTCTCTAAATCAGTATATTAAGGATTATCAAATTTTGAAAAAGGAAAAGATAACAATAAGTGGAGAGGATATCAGAGAAGGTGTTACCGCTGTGATTAGTGTGAAATTGCCTAATCCTCAATTTGAAGGACAGACCAAGACAAAATTGGTTAACACAGATGTAGAAGGGATTGTAAATTCCCTTGTAGGAGAGAAGTTATCAGATTTTTTTGAAGAGAATCCCTCTATTGTTCACAAGATTATTAACAAGGCAATAATTGCTGCTCGTTCAAGAGCTGCTGCCCAGAAAGCCAAAGAGATTACCCGCAGAAAAGGTCTTCTTGATAGCGGTAGTCTGCCAGGAAAATTAGCGGACTGTTCATCAAAGGAGTCAGAAAGATGTGAATTATTTATAGTTGAAGGTGACTCTGCTGGCGGCTCAGCCAAACAGGGAAGAGATAGAAGATTTCAAGCTATCCTGCCTCTGTGGGGTAAGATGTTGAATGTAGAAAAAGCAAGATTAGATAAAGTTCTTAATAATGATAAAATTGAACCAATAATTTCTTCAATTGGTGCTGGCATCTATGATGAGTTTGATGTTTCAAAAGCTCGGTATCATAAGATTATTATTATGGCTGATGCTGATGTAGATGGTGCTCACATCGCAACATTGATTCTTACATTCTTCTTCAGATATATGAGACCTCTTATTGAATATGGTTATATATTTATTGCAAAACCACCATTGTATAAGATTAAAAAAGGTAAGGCTGTTAAATATGCTTTCTCTGATGAAGAAAAAGACAGAATCATCAATGAGTTTGGTAATGAAGGCATTGCAGTTCAAAGATATAAGGGTTTAGGCGAGATGAATCCAGACCAGCTTTGGGAAACCACACTTGACCCTAAAAGGCGAACCCTTGTAAAGATTATGATTGAAGATGCAGTAGAAGCAGACCGCACTTTTGATATTCTAATGGGTTCTCAAGTAAAGCCAAGAAGAGAATTTATTATTGAAAATGCAAAATATGTGCAGGATTTGGATATTTAGCCACGAATTCCCTCCCCGATTTAATCGGGGATAATCGGGGGTCACGAACTAACACAAACTAATAGGATAAAAATTGACTTAATAAAGTGTAAATGATGAAAATTTTGGAGTGCATCCATCATCTAACAGATAGGAGATAAGAATGATTGAAAGAAGAGGACAAATTATCAAGACTGATATTGAAGATGAAATGAAAAATTCATACCTTAAATACTCAATGAGTGTTTTGGTCTCTCGGGCATTGCCAGATTTGAGAGATGGGTTGAAACCTTCACAACGAAGAATCATTTATTCAATGCACGAATTGAATCTTGCCCCGGGTAAGGGTTTTCGTAAATGTGCAAAAATCGCTGGTGATACATCTGGTAACTACCACCCTCACGGAGAACAGGTTATTTATCCTACTTTAGTTAGGTTGGCTCAAGAGTGGAATATGCGTTATCCACTAATTAGAGGACAGGGAAATTTCGGCTCTATTGATGGTGACCCACCAGCTGCAATGCGTTATACTGAAGCTCAATTAGAACATACATCTGTAAGTATGCTTGAAGATATAAAAATGGATACTGTAGATTTTGTTCCTAACTATGATAATACACGAAAAGAACCTGCGATATTGCCATCAAAATTTCCGAACTTGCTTGCAAATGGCAGTAGTGGAATCGCTGTCGGAATGGCTACTAATATCCCTCCGCATAACATAGGTGAGATTGTTGATGGCTTAATTGCTATTATTGATAATTCTGAAATAAAATATGAAGAATTGATGAAATATATTAAGGGACCTGACTTTCCAACAGGTGGCTTTATTTGTGGAAAACTGCCTATTTATGAATACTTTTCTACTGGGAGAGGAAAATTGACAGTCAGAGGTAAGGCGTATATTGAAAATGTTAAATCCGGAAAAAATAACATTATAATTACAGAATTGCCATATCAGTTAAGTAAGAGATTATTGATTGAAAATATAATCGCTCAAATCAAAAGCAACAGGATTACAAGTATCTCAAATATCCGTGATGAATCAGATAGAGATGGAATGCGTTTGGTAATTGAAATTAAGAGAAATGAGGACCCAAAAATTTTATTAAACTCTCTTTATAAATATTCTTACTTACAAATAACATATGGAGTAATTAATCTGATGCTGGTTAATCAAATTCCCACAGTGCTTACTATGAAACAAACTCTGAATGAATACCTTAAGTCAAGACATACGATTGTGGTACGCCGAACCAAATTCAAACTAAAAAAGGCTGAGGAAAAAGCTCATCTATTAGAAGGGCTCAAAATTGCTTTAGACAATATTGACGAAACAATTTCAATAATTCGTTCATCCAAAAAGGCTGAAGAGGCAAGACAAAGACTTATTGTAAAATTCGGCTTGTCTGAGATTCAAGCTAAAGCAATATTAGATATGAAATTGGAAAAGTTAACAGGTTTGGAAAGAGAAAACTTAGAAACAGAATATCTACAACAAATCAAGAATATTGCCGAATATGGTAGCATTTTGGAAAATAGAGATATGAGAATGGAGATTATTAAAAAGGAACTTCAAGAAATTAAAGATAAATTCTCTGACCCAAGAAGAACCCAGATTATTGAAAACCCTGACGAACTAAATATAGAAGACCTTATTGCTGACGAAGATATGATTGTTACAGTTTCTTATGCAGGTTATATAAAAAGATTACCTATAAGCATTTATCACAGACAAGGACGAGGAGGTAAGGGATTAGCTGGAGTATCTCTAAAAGAAAATGATTTTGTAAAAAGTATTTTTGTAGCCTCTACTCATAGTTATATACTCTTTTTTACGGATAAAGGAAAATGCTACTGGCTAAAAGTTTATGAAATACCAAGAGGCGGAAGACTTGCTCGTGGAAAGGCTATTGTTAATTTACTTCTATTAGAAAAAGACGAAAAGATAAGAACTTATGTAGCTGTCAAAAACTTTAATGAAAACCGATTTATTATGATGTCAACCAAAAAAGGTATTGTAAAGAAGACAGAATTGACTTCATTTAGTCATCCAAGAGCTTGTGGAATTATTGCTATCAAAATAGCAGAAGATGATGAACTTCTTGATGCGCAAATTACTTATGGGAGTAATGAAATAATTTTAGCAACTAAAAAGGGTTATGCTAACAGGTTTTTTGAGCAAGATGTAAAACCTCAAGGAAGAAATACTTATGGTGTTCGTGGTATAAGATTAAGAAAAGATGATGAAGTGATTGGAATGGTTGTTGTTAAAAGACACGGTACACTCTTGGTTGTAACGGAAAATGGGTATGGAAAAAGAACTGCAATTGCTGATTACCGCATTACTAAAAGAGGAAGTATGGGTGTTATTACAATCAAAACAACTGAAAGAAACGGGTGTTTGGTAAAGATAAATGAAGTCATTGATGATGACGATTTGATAATTATTACAAATTCTGGAAAGGTGATTAGACAGCATATTGAGAAAATCTCAGTAATCAGTCGTAATACTCAAGGTATGCGTTTAATAAGATTAAACGAAGGAGATAAAGCAACTGATATTACTTTGCTTGAACATGAAGAGGTTGATGAGAGTGAAATATCAGTAGAGTCCGATGAAAATGAAACTATGGCGGAATCATAAATAGTCAAATGATTCGCCAATTGGCGAATCGTCAAATGCTCCTTCAGAGCGTCAAATATTGTTATATGACTATTTATGACAGCAACTCGTCTGCCCGTCTTGGCTCGGCAAGTCATCCCATTTATCCGGAAACCTAAATGTACCAAGCCGAGACAGAGGCGCCGTAGCCTGAAGCGTTATTACCTTGTTACGAAAAGAGTCTATTATGAATAATATAATCAAAAAAACTGGATTAGCATTACTCATAGTTCTGGTATCTGCTTGTGCCACCAAAATTGTCCCTATCAAATCCAAAAATGTTAAAATCAAAGAAGATTTTGCTTTAATAAATAAGAAAGAATATGATATTGCAATTCAACCGCAAAGTTGGAACGATTCACCGCAAAATCTTGAAAATTATTTCACTGTTTTTTATCTGATATTTAGAAATAAAACCAGAGAAACAATGCCAATAAATAAAAATTCATTTGTCCTGCTTGATGAAAAAGGTGAACAGTATAATTTATTTGATAACGATGAAGTTGTTAAGATTATGTATGGAAATGACCAATACTATGATATGAATTATTTGTTAAATTTTGATTCAAAAGATAAAGAAGAATTGAAAGAAGAATATGCAAGTCGGCTTGAAGGAATGCGTAATATAAAACTCAAAGCATTTCAATTTAGAAATATAAGGTCACAAGCTCAAGAAAGCGGTTATATCTTTTTTGAAAAATTGGAATACAAAAAAGGTTCCTTCTTTAAAATTCTATATAATAATGATGTTGTGGAGTTTGCCATAACTGATTAGAGGAGATAAACTTTCAAGATTTCGCAAATCTTTCCGTTCAGTCTCGGCGACTAGACGGGCTGGACGCCTGTCTCCTCAGGCTCGGCGCCCAGACGGGCGATACATCGGGAGCCAAGACTGGCCGAGACCGAGAAAGTTTTAATAATGAATCCTACTGAATTAATTATCAAAAAAAGAGATGGTAAAAAGTTAAGTAAAGAAGAAATCCATTTTTTCTTAACTGAATATCTAAGAGATAATATCTCTGAATATCAGATGTCTGCAATGCTTATGGCAATTCTTCTTAAAGGTATGGATTTTGATGAAACTTACTGGTTAACGCAAGAATACATTTCTTCAGGTGAAGTAATAAAATTTGCGAATAAAAATGGCAGATTTATTGATAAACATAGCACAGGTGGGGTTGGAGATAAAGTTTCAATAGTTTTGGCACCCATTGCAGCAGAATGTGGTCTTTTCGTACCAATGATTTCTGGAAAAGGTTTAGGGCATACAGGAGGAACTCTTGATAAACTTGAATCAATACCCGGATTTCAAACTCAAATACCTTTGAAAAGATTCAAGGAATTGGTTTTGCAAAACCGTTTTGCAATCATTAGTCAATCCAAAGAGATTGTTCCTGCAGATAGAAGAATCTATGCTCTGCGTGATGTAACTGGAACAGTTGAAAGCATTCCACTTATGACTGCGAGCATTATGAGTAAAAAGATTGCTTCTGGAATTGATGGTTTGGTTATTGACCTTAAAGTTGGAGAAGGGGCATTTGCCAAAGATTTGGATACTGCAAAAAATTTGGCTGAATCGTTTAGTAAGATAGGTGCAAAATTTGGTAAAAAGGTAATAATTTTATTTACTAATATGGATTCACCTTTGGGCTCTTGTGTTGGAAATAGCGTTGAGATAATTGAATGTATTGATTTTCTAAAAGGAAATTATAAAGAGGATTTGAAAGAAGTTACATTTGCCTTACTTACTGAAATGTTGCTTATAGGTAAAATTGTTAAGACTAAGAATCAAGCTGAAGAAATGATAATGCAAACAATAAAATCTGGGAAAGCATTACAAAGATTTGCTAAATTCATAGAATTACAAGGTGGTAATCCAGGTATTGTTAATGACTATTCAATCTTAGGAAAAGCAAAATATGTTCTTCCAATTATTGCAGAAAAAGAAGGGTATGTTAAAGATATTAACAGCAGAGAAATAGGCTGGGCATTGATTGATGTAGGTGCAGGCAGAAGGAAAATTTCTGATAAAATTGATTATACCGCAGGGCTTAAATTATACAAAAAAATTGGTGATTTTGTTCAAAAGAATGAAGTTCTTGGAGAACTTTTTTATAATAATGAAGAAGGGGAGAGGGTTGCTGATAGGATTAGAAATTCTTATATTATTAGTTTAGAGCCAGTTCAAAAAGAAAGTAGGGTTCTTGTCTGGGCGCCATAGCACGATTGGATATGTATAATGATGACTGAGCATACTATAGTATAAGATATGTTTTGAATTTTTAGTAATTGTAATATAGAATGTTTTAAAAATATAATATAATGAACTGGTCTATTGTTCAAATAGTATCATATGACCGCTGGAGAAGATAAAGAATTAGATAATTAGGGATTAGAAGGGAATAAAATTACTTCATTAAGTGGACTTTTTTACAGAGAGGTTGAAGAATTCTTTATTTATAAGGAGGATGATGATAAAGGAAAAGAAAAATTAACCTTTGAGAAAAATAAAAGGATTTGATGAAAAGATGAAGAAATTATTATTTATTGTGCTTTTTACTTGCATTATATTACTTTCATGTGCACCAAGACCAAGACCAATTATTCGTTTACATCCAATATCAAAAGAAATACATTGGCACTTAGGAAAAGAAGTAGTTAGTTATAATGACAATGAAATTGCCGTTGCTATTGCATTTGAAGAAGCTGATAGAAAACATTTGATATTTTATATAGAAATTGCTAATCAAAAAAACGATACAATAATGATTGTTCCAAGCCAATTTTACTATACTCCATATATTAAACTAGAAGATTTAACTTACGTTAGAAAGACTGCAGAAGAAGTATATGCTATTGATCCTGAAGAAAAAATACTAGAAATTGAAAAAGAAATATCGCGGGAATATGCTCATTATGCGGGAGATAAAGGGATGGATGTAGCGGTAGGATTTTTAAACTTTTTAGGTTTTATTGCCAATTTTGGAAAGAAAAAAACTCGCGAAGAAATGAAAGAAGAACAACGACAAAGCGAGGAAGATAGAATAAGAAAACAAGAAATGGAAGAAAGGCATAAGACAAAAATAAAAAGATTTAATAATATAAGAGATAAATGGAAATCAACAACTCTACGAAAGACAAGTTTAGGGCCGAATCAAATAATAAGTGGTAGAGTATATTTCCCAAAATATAGAAAAGAAAATTATTTTATATTTTATTTTCCTATAAATCGTTTCTTATTTCAATTTCCTTTTCAAAAAGAGCTTCATTATCCTTAATATAGAAAAGTAATGTAGGGACTGTTCCCCGAACCGTCCGAACTATTGGATTTGTTTTCTGTACAAACAGAAATCGGTCATCTCGTGAGATAACCCTACTGCTCATAAATATAAAGAAGTTACAAATAAGAAAATGGAAGTTTAGCTTTTGAAAAATATTAAGAATTACTTGACAGGCTTTAATATTAGAAAATTTTTTGAAATAAAAATTGTGGTTATTTAATATAATGCTAAAAATTATATTATTAAAGAAAAAAGTATTATCAAAATTAACCATTGTGTTTGTAGTTACAGCTGTATTTGCTTTTCTCAATAGTTGTACAAAAACAATAACTGAAACAGTTATAGAAGAACCTTCATGGAAACTACATGAATCATTAGAACATGATGATAAAATTATATTAAACGGGTATGTTTCGTCAGAAGACAAATTCTTTCTCTCATCACTTCAAAAATTTTGGAAATTTGATCTATGTGAGAATGAACCATCCTTGGTCTATAATAACGAGTATTGTTTTAGTCCATTATCAATGAATTATAAACCTATTATTTCTGATTATATTTCTGCCTATTCCAATGAGAATTTAACTGCTATCGTTTTTAAATTAAACGAAAATCCTGATGAAAAATCTTATGGTTATGAATATATTTATATTCATAATATTGATAGTACCCTTTATGATTCAGCGGAATTAGCAATTAATAGTTTTAGGAAACCTGTTGGTGCTTTTAATAATCAAAATCAATTTTTAACTGTTATTATGAATAGCGGTAATAGTAAAAGTTATGGTGCATATTTTTGTCTAATTGATTATGAATTTGGTGATTCCTATTCTGGTATTGAAATCACATCAACACAAAACATTCATTTCTTCTCTTATTATTTGCCTACCTCATATATTAAATCATTTGCTAATAGATTTTTCGTAGGAACTGATGGCATTACTTATCCATATCTTGTTTATCCTACAGGAGATTATCATGCAATGGATGTTCCTTCCTGCTTAGAGTTTTTCAGTTATCAAGATACCTTATATGCTTTTACTACAAGCTTTTACCTATATTTTTCTAACGATCTTGGAGAAAACTGGGAATTATATGCTCACTTTTCAGGTTGGGTCAGTTTTTTTGAGGTTGCTGGTAAATTGTGTTGCCATAGAAATGATGATATTCATGAAATAAATTTTAATACAGGAGAAGTTAGAGAACTAGTTAATTGGGGTTTGGAAGGGAATAGAATTACTTCTATCAATGAGTTTAATGGCAAGGTATATATCACTACATTAAGCGGACTTTTCTATAGGGATGTTGATGAATTCTTTACTTATAAAGAAGAGGATGATAAAGGAAAAGTAAAATTAACCTTTGAAAATGGTTGCAGAGAGGATTGAGAAATCTTATTGTATAGTAAAAAGTTTAATCATAAAAAAAGGTAGAGTTTTGGGAATATACTAAAAACATCTTGAAAATTCTTGACATCAAAAATAATCATTCAAATTAATATATTTTCTAAAATCAATAATATGGGAAAATTTTTTTATGATATTCTAATTTAATCAGAATGGAGGAATAGAATGCCAGTACCCAAAAGGAAAACTTCAAAGTCAAGAAGTAGAAAACGTAGGACTCATTATAAAGCAAGTATAGAAGCTACTATAAAATGCCCGAATTGTGGAGAGCAGATGCGTCCACATTTTGTCTGTCTACATTGTGGATTTTATAGAGGGAGAAAAGTTATTTCAATCTCAGAAAAGTAAAGGATTTTGGTAATTATTTTCCAGTTTACTAATTTACTAATTAACTATCATTATGAAAATCGCTTTAGATGCATTAGGTAGTGATAGGGCGCCGTATCCAGAAGTGGAAGGTGCGGTTCTTGCTGCAAATGATAAATTTTGTTCAAAAATCTTTTTAGTAGGAAATCAAGCCATTTTAAAAAGAGAATTAGAACGATTTTATTATCCTAAGAATTCCATCTCTATTATTAATGCAACAGAGCGTATAGATCCATCTAACAAGCCAATTTCTGAGTTGAAAAAGAAGAAGGATTCATCTTTAATCAATGCTGTTAATCTTGTAAAAAATCACGAAGCAGATGCTCTTGTTAGTGCTGGTTCTACCGGTGCTGTTATGGCAGCTTCATTACTTAATTTTGGCCGAATTCCCAAAGTAAATAGACCTGGGTTAGCAATCTCTCTGCCAACAATTTCAGAACCTGAAATAGTTTTAGATGTCGGTGCAAATGTTGATTGTAATGCCAATAATTTGGTACAATTTGCAGAAATGGGAAGCATATATTCATCATATTTTCTCAAAAAGAAAAACCCAAAAGTTGCTTTAATTAACATTGGTGAGGAAAGTAAAAAAGGAAATGAGGTTTCAATAGAAGCCCACCGTAGATTACAAAAATTGGCATCTATAAATTTTATTGGTAATATTGAGGGTAAAGATATTCTAAAAGGTGTAGCAGATGTGATTATTTGTGATGGATTCATCGGCAATATTATGCTTAAAACCGTAGAAGGTGTAGCCATCTCACTTTTTGAGATATTAAAGCAACAGCTCAATAACGACTGGGTGGCAAAAATTGGGGCAGTTCTCTCTTATCCAGCATTTCGGTATTTAAAGAAAAAATTAGATTATACTGAATATGGTGGTGGCTTCCTTTTAGGAATTAATGAAATATCTATTATTGCTCATGGACGCTCTAATGCAAAAGCTATCTGCAACGCAATCAAATTTGCTAGTTTTTCCAAACAATCAAAATTTTTAGAGCATATCAAAGAATATTATTCAAACTATACGGAGAAGAAAAGTGAGTGATTATAAAGTTAAATTTGCTGGAATAAGTATGGCAGTGCCTGAAAAAATTCTAACCAATGCTGACATGGAAAAGATAGTTGATACTTCTGATGAATGGATAAGAACACGAACAGGAATGGTAGAAAGGCGTATATCGGATAAGGAGACACCTTCCTCAGAACTTGCCTTTAGAGCTGTAGAGAAGATATTCAAAAAGGGTAAAATCAAACCCAAAGATATTGAACTAATAATTGTGGCAACTGTTACCCCGGATTATATATTTCCATCAACAGCATGTATATTACAGAAAAAAATGGGAATACATCCAATACCAGCCTTTGATATTTCTGCGGGATGCTCTGGCTTTATCTATAGTGTTACTATTGCAAAACAATTTATTGAAAATGGTATTTATAAAACAGCTCTTGTGGTGGGAGTGGAGGAATTAACCAAGATTACAAATTGGACAGATAGAGGCACCTGTGTGCTTTTTGGCGATGGAGCTGGAGCTGCAATACTCACAAGAGCGAACAAAGGCGAGATTTCAGAGATTATTGATACATATATTTCCTCGGAAGGTAAATACGGAGATCTGTTGAATATGCCTGCAGGCGGTTCAAAAATGCCAGCTTCCCAAGAAACTGTTAAGAAAAATCTCCATACAGTCTTTATGAATGGTAATAAAATTTTTAAAATTGCTGTTAAATCTATGGGAGACTCTGCAACAATAATACTTGAAAGAAATGGACTTTCTGGTGATGACTTAAACTGGCTTATTACTCATCAAGCAAATCTTCGGATTATTGATGCAACAGCTCGCAGGTTAAAACTTTCACCACAAAAGGTTATTGTTAATATTGAGAAGTATGGAAATACTTCGGCTGCCAGTATCCCTATTGCATTTGCAGAAGCGGTTGAGGATGGCAGAATTCGTAGAGGAGATCTTGTTCTATTAGATGCTTTTGGTGCAGGACTTACTTGGGGTAGTGTCCTGTTGCGATACTAAAAATTAAATAAATCCTAAATCCGAAACTCTAAATCCTAAACAATGTCAATCCGCCAGACCCGATTTTCGGGACTCCGTCTCGGAGCTGGCGGACAAATGTTTCAATTTCAAAACCTTTTGCTCAATGTGAATAAGAATAACTTCCATTACAATTTTCTTGTTTCTTATTTTGGATTTTAGTTATTTGGATTTACTTAGGATTTAAAATATAATTAAAGTATTTATTGCAAAAACCTGAAATGAATAAAAAGAATATTACTTTTGTTTTTCCTGGTCAGGGTGCACAGTATGTTGGAATGGCAAAGGAATTCTACGATATTCCTGAATATAGAATCTACTTTGATATTGCCAATGAAAAATTGGGTTATGACCTGAAAACTATTATGTTTGAAGGTCCAATGGATGATTTGAAACAGACATATAATACGCAACCCGCTATATTACTTCACAGCATACTTGCTCTAAAATACTTTCAGAAAAAATGTGATATTTACCCCGTTAGATGTTTACTATCTAACGGAGTTAAGCCAAAATATGTTGCTGGTCATTCTTTGGGTGAATTCACTGCTTTGGTTGCTGCAGATGTATTAGATTGGGAAGATGCTCTTTATTTAGTTCATAAACGCGGAAAATTTATGATTGAAGCAAGTAAAGGTGTTCCTTACAAAATGGCGGCTGTTATTGGGCTCGATAAAAATACTATTGTAGAGATATGTGAAAACACTGCTGGGATTGTTGTTGCTGTAAATTTTAATACTCCAATGCAGACAGTGATTAGTGGTGAAGATAAGGCTGTTTCAAAAGCAATGGAAAAATGTAAAGATGCTGGTGCAAGAAGAGTTGTTGAACTAATAGTTGGCGGAGCGTTCCATTCACCTTTGATTGCTAAATCTGCTGAGTGGCTAAACGAAGAAATGAATAAAATTTCTTTCAAAACCGCGAAGATTCCTGTAATATCTAATTTCAAAGCAAAACCAGAGACAGAGCCAAAAGAGATAATGGAAAACTTGACGAAACAAATCAAATCTCCAGTTCGTTGGGTAGAAAGTGTTGAGTATATGATAAAAAACGGTGTTGACACTTTTGTTGAGTTTGGTCCGGGCAAGATAGTTTCTGGAATGATAAAAGCTATTGATAGAGATACTAATAGATATAATGTTGATAAGATGGAAGATGTAGATAAGGTTTTGGATGGAATAAGTCCGTGTTAGTAAGGACATAAAGCATGCAGAATTTATTTGAAAAAAGAACAAAATATCCCTCTTTTGAAGAAATTCTGAAAGAGTATTCAAAAGAAGCAAATAATTATCAGCCAAAAGAGGGAAACGTCTTTGGCTTTTGGATGCAGACTTTAGCGGATATACAATTCTTGAATTTAGAACTTTCAGGATTAACAAAAGATTACAAAATAGATGCTATAAATCATAAAGTATATTTTAATAATGATTATGAGAACATAAGAAAAAGAATTGCTCATTTGGATATAGTTGATAGTAAACCTACATTATATTCAAACCTCATTGATTTATTTGGGGATACAAATGCTTATGCATTTCATAATTTATATCCATACAAAGGTAAATTTTATCCACGGATTGTAAGAACAATCATCAATGCTTTTAATATCAAAGAAGGGGATTTAATCCTTGACCCATATAATGGCTGTGGAACTACAACGCACGAAGCTTCACTTATTGAGTATAAAATATGAATCTAAAAGATAAGCTCATAAAATTATTTGAAGAAAATAATATCCAAGTTGAGAAATTAAAAGGAAGGCAAAGAACCTTATATAAGGTTAATGGAAATTTGCTGTATATTACATTTAAAGAAAAAGTTGGCAAAGAAGCGGAAAGTGAAAATTACTATTTACAAGTGAACAAAAGATTAGTTCAGGAATCATTAGCAAAGCAAGAAAATTTGACCATATTTATTATATGTGGCTCACTCTCGCAAATTCTTACAATTGATGGAAAAGATTTTTTAGAACTAACTCAGAAAACAAAAGTATATCCTGATAGAAATATAAAATTCAATGTCTTGGTGACAAAAAGAAAAGCCGATTTTCGCATAAGGTTTACTGAGTTAGGCATTATAGAGGTAAACAAATATATCAATGCATTTGATAAGTGCTCATTGACTGATAAAGTAGCAAGTGTTATTGCGAAAATTCAGAAAGACGCAGAATATGAAACTATATCTGCCGAAAAGAAAATTGAGATTCCTCAAATAAGAATAATTCGCAAAGAAAAAACCATATTTGATGAAGTGCAGGTGATAGAGCTTTTGAGTTCTGGAGAAGGCAATAAACTTGAGAAATTTATTTTAAGCCTATTTGAATTTTGGGGATTTGAGATAGATAAAGAAACAAGCGGTCAAAGTGGAGAACTTGATGTAATTTGCATATCACCCCTTTGCATTGGTATTGAGTGTCGTTCAACAAAGGGAAACGTAGGGGTTAATATTATTGACGAACTGAACAGGCATATTAGACGATACGAAAATAAGGGTGGGCTGTCAAATCTCATTGGACTAATTGTATGCGATAATCCTACTTCACAATTGATTGAGGATCTAAAAACCGAAAAAAGATTTTTCATAAATAGTGAGACAATTATTACATTAATGCGATTTACTTTTAACTATCCACTATCACCAATAGAATTCCAATATTTCTTTAGAGAGCATGGAGATATAAAGACAAATGTGGAGGTCTACTTAAAACAAAAGTTAAAAAAACTCAATATAAGAGAAGCTATTATTTCTATTTTTACGAATGTTGGTGAGGTTTTGGGTTATGCTGATATTAAAGCCCATCTGAAAGTGAGAGGTTTTAAAATAACTGACGGTGAATTGAAAGAGTCTTTAATTGAACTATCCTCACCGCTAATAAATTGGCTGGAAAGAAGAGATAATCAATATAAATTAATTTTTTCAGAACAATTTTGGGAGAGTCAACAACAAAAATCAATGGAGGCACTAAAGTGTCTACAAGAGAAACTATAAATGCAAAAACTATAGAAACTATGGGGGTTAGATGTCCTATTTGTGACTCTGATTGGTATCTTTCTTATAGAGAACTATATGATGATGAATGGATAAGCTTAAAATGTCAATGCTTGGTTTGTAAGGCATTATTTCAAATAAATTATAAGGCTGTATGTATTGATGAATTGAAAGAACCCCTAAGACTATAGTGAGAATCATTTATTATTATTATCATAGTCAAGTTGGATTAAGAAGTCATATCTAATTTATATTATCCAATTTTTATGTGCAACGAACCTTAAGCTGTAAGGAGTTCCAATGAAAAAATTATCCGAAAAAACCGCTATCATCACCGGCAGCGCAAGAGGAATCGGGAAAAGTATTGCTGAAAAATTTTCAGAAAACGGCGCAAATATAGTTATAGTGGATATTCTTCAAGAGGAAATTGATAAAACTGTCTCGCAATTAAAAGTATCAAATCCAAATGTAATAGGAATAAAATGTGATATTACAGAAGAAGATGAAGTAGAAAGTCTTGTAGAACAAATAAAAAAGCAATTTCAGTCTATTGACATTCTGGTTAACAATGCTGGCATAACAAGAGACAAATTACTTATGCGGATGAGTCTTGCAGATTGGGAAGCGGTAATTAGAGTAAACTTGACAGGCACATTCCTATGCACACAAAAGGTATCAAAAGTTATGATGCGTCAAAGAAAAGGAAAGATTCTAAATATTGCATCAGTAATAGGTTTAATAGGAAATGCTGGGCAGGCTAATTATGCAGCTTCTAAAGGTGGAATCATTGCCTTTACCAAATCTACTGCGAAGGAACTGGCTCCAAGAAATATCAATGTTAATGCTATTGCTCCGGGTTTTATAAAAACTGAAATGACAGATAAACTCCCAGAAAATATTCAAGAAAATTATCTTAAAAATATCCCTTTAAAAAGATTTGGTACCAAAAAAGATGTAGCGAATCTTGCACTGTTTTTATGTTGTGAAGATTCAAACTATATAACTGGACAAGTTATTGTAATTGATGGTGGGATGATTTAAAATTAAAAGAAGTTAGTAATTTCCGATATAATCGGATACTATAAAGGAGAAAGAATGGACGAAAGCATCAAAGAGAAAGTAAGGGAAATCATAATTGGGCAATTAGGCGTGACAGAAGATGAGGTCACAGATGAAGCTGCTTTCATTGAAGACCTTGGCGCAGATTCTCTGGATACAGTAGAATTGATTATGCAGTTTGAGGAAGAGTTCGATATAGAAATTCCTGATGAGGATGCGGAAAAATTGACTACAGTTGGCAAGGCAATTGAATATCTTGAAGAAAAACTAAAATAATAACCCCCCACAGACCTGTCTACTGTCCATTTTGTCCTCATTTAGACCCCAAAACTTACGAATGACATAGACAGGGATGTGGGTTTTCCCTCTCATGCCGGAGGCATCATGCCTGAGGCATATCCGCCTCTGGTGGAGATCCTTCGGATTTTTGAAAGGAAAAATAATGAAACCAAAAAAAGTTGTTGTAACAGGATTAGGAACAATAAATCCATTAGGAAATAGTGTAGAAGAGACCTGGAAAAATTTATGCCAGGGAAAATCAGGTATTTCTCGTGTGGAAGGACTTGATACTGAGATTGCCTCAAAAATAGCTGGCAAGGTAAAAAATTTTGATGTATTTAAGTATTTAGATAAAAAAGAAGCACGCAAAATGGATCAATACTGCCATTATGCATTGGTATCTGCTATTCAGGCAATGGAAGATGCAAATTTAGGCTCTATTCAACATAGGAAATTAGGCGTGATAACTGGAACAGGAATTGGAGGAATGCAAACTTTTGAACACCAGACAGCAGTCTTTCTTAAAAGAGGACCGCGTAAAATCAGTCCATTTTTTATACCTATGATGATATCAAATATAGCTGCTGGGAGAATTGCTATTCATTTTAATGCAAAAGGGATTAATTTCAATATTACATCTGCTTGTGCTTCAAGTGCTAATGCAATAGGAGAGGCTTATAGAGCTATAAAGTTTGGAGCAGCGGATGTGGTAATTGCTTGTGGCGCTGAGGCAGCAGTAACTCCATTTACACTCGCCGGATTTTCTGCTATGAGAGCCCTTTCTGTCCGAAATAATTCACCCGAAACAGCGAGCAGACCATTTGATTTGGAAAGGGATGGATTTGTGCTCTCAGAAGGGGCTGGGACAATTATTTTAGAAGAATATGACCATGCTAAGAAACGAGGAGCAAAGATATATGCTGAGATGGTGGGATACGGTGCTACCAGTGATGCGTTTCATATAACAATGCCTGCACCAAATGGGGCAGGTGGGGCACAAGCAATGAGAAATGCCCTTCAAGATGCGAATATTCAACCTCAAGATATTCAGTATATAAATGCTCATGGCACATCAACCCCGCTCAATGATAAATGTGAAACCGCAGCAATAAAAACAGTTTTTGGCGAACATGCCTATAAATTAAAAATTAATTCTTCAAAATCTATGATAGGACATACACTTGGTGGTGCAGGTGCAATAGAAGCAATGATTCTAATTAAATCAATTCAAGAGCAGAAGATCCATCCGACAATTAATCTTATTACACCCGACCCTGAATGTGATTTGGATTATAATCCTAAAAAAACTATTGATTTGCAAATTGAGTATGGAATGACTAACTCTTTCGGTTTCGGTGGCCATAATGCTGTCCTTATTTTCAAAAGATTGAGATAATATTTAGCCACCTGCCTTCGTCAAACTACGGCAAGGCAAGCAGATTTTCACCGATAAGCACAGATTATTTTAAATATTAAAAAATTATTAAAAAGATATTCTTAAAATTTTAACAAATCTCAATAAAATTGGTTCAGAATTAAAAATACTATTATACTCTTTATTAGTTGACGAACCTTTACAGTAAAATAAATTGGAAAATATGAATCAAAGCAAGAGTGCCATTGTTGGAAAAGTTATTTCAAACTACGATAAAAAAATAAATAATTGGAGAAAGTCTCTTAATGATTTAGAAAAGAAAATAAACTACTCATTTAAGAATAAAAAACTATTAGAAGATGCATTAACACATAAGTCCTTTAAGAAGGAAATAAAAACCAATAAATCTCCAGTGGGAAATAAATCTGAGACAATGGAATTCTTAGGTGACTCTGTTTTAGAATTAATTGTTTCCGAATTTTTGTATAACAAATTTCCAGATGAAAATGAAGGCAATTTATCAAAAATACGCTCAAAAATAATAAGTAAAAATTTCCTATACAAAAAATCCAAAGAGATTGGACTTAGTAAATATATTCTCATTGGTGATAATGGGTTGAAGAATAAATTAAGAAAAAATATTTCTATCAACTCGGATGCTATGGAATCACTATTTGCGGCAATATTTTTGGATAGCTCTTATGTAGAAACCAAATATATTATTGAAAATACGATATTAAGCAATTGGGAAGATGCGGTAAATGCCGAAGATTTAAAAAACTTCAAAAGTTACTTACAGGAGTGGTCTCAAGCTAAATTTGGTGAAAATCCTGAATACGAAATAATAAAAGCATCTGGTCCGGAGCATAAAAAAAATTTTTATGTTAAAGTAAAAGTGATTGATAAGTATAAATCAAAAGGAAATGGGAAAACTAAAAAAGCAGCTGAGCAAAATGCTGCAATGAATTTAGTAAAAAGATTAAAAATTATTGAGAAAATTTAGCAATGATTTTTTTTGTCCTAGCAATTATATCAGCATTACTTGTTTTTTTTTACTATCATAAAACAAATCCGCATATCTCAACTTCTTTAAAGTGGATACTTGGTATAATTCGCTTTTTGTTCTTCTTTGTTGTGCTGATACTTTTGATAACCCCAATCTTACATTTTCATAAGAAAAAACAACAACAACCTTTTTCAGCAATTGCACTTGATATGAGTGCAAGCATGAATCAAATCTTTGCAAACGAGACGACAAAAAAGACGATTTCAAAAGAATTTGTTTCAAAATTAGAAGACTTTCTTAATAAAAAAAATATTAATTATAAAACTTATAATTTTAGTAATGGACTACAAAGCGATACTCTAAAAACAGATATTTTTCTTTCATTAAATGAAATTCAAAAAAAAGAAAAAGACCAGAACCTTTCTGATATAATTCTTGTTTCAGACGGACTAAATCATAACAACAATAATTTTCCTATATTGAAAGAGATTAATATACCAGTTTCAGCAGCTATTCTTGGGGAAAATCCAAAGTATTTAGATATAGCGATAAAAGATGTTATTACAAATAATCCTGTCTATCTTAATACAGAAACTGAGATAAAGATTGTAGTAGAAGGTAATCTGTATGGCAAAGATATTATTGTGAAATTGCGGGATGAGGATAAATTGGTTTCCAGCAAGGATTTTTTAAATATAGAAAAATCAAATGAATTTCTGATTTCATACATACCAACGAATATCGGATTTAAAAAGATGAGAATTTCAGTGGAATTGAAAGAAGAAAATGAATCAAATCTTATTAATAATCAAAGAGAATTCTTACTAAATGTTGTGAAAGATCGTGCTCAAATACTTATGATTACTTCACAATTAAATTGGGATATCGCATTTATTCATAAAGCTTTGGCAAAAAATGAAAAGATGAAACTTAATCTTATTGAGAAACGAAAAGATGGCTATTATTTAAAGAATGATAAAGTTTCTGTGACGGATTTTCTGGTTCAATCTGACCTCTTAATAATGCATAATAGAAATAGGTTTGGTTTTACAGATAAAACATATAATGAAATAGAGAATTTTGTCAAACGGGGTGGGAATATACTGTATATTGATAAAGTTGATAAAGAATTAAATGATATATTACCATTACATCAGAACAAGTATATAAAAGAAGTTAATGTGAATTTATTACTTACCTCATTAGCTGATGATTATAAAACATTTTCAATTAGAGAAAGCGGAAAAGAGATGAAAAAAATATTGGAAGAACTTCCACCAATTTCTGCCTATTTCTATTCTCCGCAGAAGAATGCCGAGGTTCTCGCTATCGCAGATTTACCAACTCAAAATCCCGTTATTGCATTTTCATCATATTTTGATGGAAATGTTTTGATGCTTGCTGCAAATAGTTTCTATCTTTGGAAAATGTGGGAAGACCCGCAAAGTGAGTGGTTTGATGAGTTCTTTAATTCAATTGTCCAATGGCTTATCAATACTGATATTAAGAAACATTTTATTTGTGCAACAGATAAACTTCAGTATATGGAAGGTGAACCAGTAGATTTTTCCGCTTTGATTTTTGATGAAAGAATGAATATGATTTCAAATCAGGATATTTTACTAAAAGTAAAAAAAGACGATAAAATTATAGAAAAATACTTAACAGAACAAGATAATAAGTATTTGACTACTTTAGATGGCTTGACAAAAGGAAAATACCATTATAAAGTAGAATGTGTATTAGGGAATAATTTGCTTGTTGATAAAGGCGAATTCTTGATTGAATCTCTTCCCCTTGAAGAAAGTTCTACTGGAATTAATACCTCGTTCCTAAAATTCATTTCATCTCAAACAGATGGTAAAATTGTTGAGAATGAAAAAGATTTTGAAAATTTGTTAACTATAAGAAGAGAGCCAAAGCAGATTGTATTAACCACAGAAATTGAGTTATGGAAAAAATGGTATATTCCTGTTCTTGCAATTTTATTAATTTCCTTAGAACTTTTTATCAGACGGAGAAAGGGATTATTATGATAGAATGTAGTAGAGTAGATGCTATAAAAAGAATGAATAAGCCAGCCCGTTTGGCATTAGTCGTTTCAAAATCAGAGGATAGTGGACCTGATATTATTACTTTGCAGTGGTTTATGCATACCTCATTTGAACCACCTATGTTTGCGATTTCTATAGGACATACAAGATATTCTTACAGACTTCTATCTGAAAACAGAAAATTCGTGTTGGCAATTCCTTCAACCAAAATGGCGGAACAGACCCTTGCCTGCGGCACTACATCTGGTAGAGATATTGACAAGATTAAGGAATTTAATATTAAAGTTAGGAGAGGGAAACTCTCTGATATTCCTATTTTGCTTGATGCAGTTGCAAATTTTGAATGTAAAACCGTATCACAAATAAGAAGTGGTGACCACACGATTTTTATCGGTGAAGTAAAATACTCCTGGCAGAATAAAAACATGAAACTTAAGTCATTACTTTCAGTTCCCTATGATAGAAACTATGAGGTCTTAGCAAGAGATGGCAGGTATATTTTAGGAATGGTGAGGAGAAATAAATTAAAGGAATAGAATAGAATGCTAAAACCATATCTGAAGAAAATTTTTGCCGTCGCAAGTCAAGGCGATGCAAGGGAAGAAAGTTATTACTCTGTGCTCGCAGAGATGTTAAATGAATATGCAGGAACTACTAACAAAAAAGAAATTCATATAACAACTTTACCAAAGAAAACCGAAGCAGGCAATCCAGATTTTAGAATCTGGGATGGTAATTTACATATTGTTGGGTATATTGAGGCAAAAGCACCAACAATTGAAAACCTGGATTTTGTAGAAGTTTCAGAACAATTGAAACGCTATCGTCATACCTTTCCTAACTTGATATTGACTAACTTTTTTGAGTTCAGACTTTATCGGAATGGCTCTTTGATAGATAGGGTTCAGATTGCCAGACCATTTATTAGTGGGTATGTGCCTGAGACTTTTTTGGAAATTAAAAATGAGAAAGACTTTTTTGGGCTTCTTGAAAAATTCTTCTCCTTCTCTCTGCCAAAGGTTAAAGATGCCATAAATTTAGCATTGGAGTTAGCAAAGCGAACACGCTTCCTTAAAGATGAGGTTATTGATGAGGAACTGAAAGAAAAAGGTAAAGGCTTTATAATCGGCTTTTATGAAGCATTTCAAAAGTATCTAATCAGCGGTCTATCAAAAAAAGATTTTGCAGATTTGTATTCACAAACAATAACTTATGGTCTTTTTGCCGCCAGAACCCGTTCTGAAAATACTTTCAATAGAAAACTTGCTTATGATAAAATACCACACACGATTGGAATATTAAAGGATGTTTTCAAATTCATTTCCCTTGGAGACCTGCCTCCTCAGATGGAATGTATTATAGATGACATCTCAGAAGTCCTCGCTGTTACTGATGTTAAAAAGATTCTTCATCAATATTTCCATGAAGCCAAAGGGAAAGACCCAATCGTGCATTTTTATGAAACATTTCTGGCTGAATATGACCCAAGAACAAGAGAAAAGAGAGGCGTGTATTACACCCCTGAGCCGGTTGTATCCTATATAGTTCGTTCTCTGCATCAGATTTTGAAAGAGCATTTTAATAGACCTGAAGGGTTGGCAAGTGAATCAGTTACGGTTTTAGACCCAGCTGCTGGGACACTCACCTTTTTAGCAGAAGCAACAAAAGTAGCAGTTGAGGAATTTATTGCAAAATATGGCGAGGGTGGAAAAGAAAACTTTATCAAAGAACATATCCTTAAAAATTTCTATGCTTTTGAACTGATGATGGCTCCGTATGCTGTTGGTCATCTGAAGATGTCTTTTCTTCTGGAAGAACTCGAGTATAAACTCCAAAAGGATGATAGGTTCAAACTTTATCTTACAAATACATTGGAAATGGAAGAGCTTGCGCAAACTGACTTGCCAGGGATGTCTTCACTCTCTGAAGAATCTCATCTTGCAGGCAAGGTAAAAAAGGAAGTGCCTATTCTTGTGATTTTAGGCAACCCACCTTATGCAGGACATTCTGCAAATGCAAGCGAAAAATATATCACAATCAGGGCAAAGAATGGAAAAGAAAAAAGAAAGAAAGTAAAAACCTGGATAGGCAACCTTATTGAGAATTACAAGTTTGTTGATAGTAAGCCACTTGGCGAAAGAAATCCGAAATGGCTTCAAGATGATTATGTAAAGTTTATCCGCTTCGCTCAATGGAAAATAGACCAGACAGGCGAAGGCGTTTTAGGGTTCATAACAAATCACAGTTATCTTGATAATCCTACATTCCGTGGTATGAGGCAGTCTCTGATGAAAAGTTTTGATGAGATTTATCTCTTGAATTTACACGGTAATAGTTTGAAAAAGGAAAAATGTCCTGACGGTTCTAAAGATGAAAATGTGTTTGACATCAGGCAGGGTGTAGCTATTGCTCTCTTTGTAAAAAGACAGGAAAAGAAAAACGAACCATTACATCCTATGTTTCATCCTTTGCCTCAAAAAGAATTATTTGTAGAAAAGCTGCCCGAAGAAAAGCCAAAGAAGCATAAGTGCAATGTCTATTACGCCGAGGTATGGGGTATGCGAAAATACAAGTGTGATGATTGGCTCTTAAACAATGATATAAAAACAACAAAATGGCAAAAGTTATCACCCAAATCTGAATTTTATCTTTTTATCCCAAGAGATGAAAGGCTTTTGGAAAATTACAATAAATATCCGAAAATAACCGAAATATTTCCTGTAAGTAGTGTGGGAATTGTAACATCACGAGACAATTTTGTAATAGATTTTGATAAACAAGCACTAATGAGAAGAATTAGAATGATTCGCAATAAAAATCTTCCTGATGAAATTATAAAGCAAACATTTAAACTAAAAGATAAACCAAACTGGAAATTAAATACTGCCCGAGAAAATATACAAGAAGATGAAAAATGGAAAGAGAAAACCACTAAAATTCTGTATAGACCTTTTGATGTCAGATGGATATTCTATCATGATGAAATGATTGAACGCCCCCGTAGAGAAGTTATGCGTCATATGATGCAAGAAAATCTGGGGTTGATAACTATTCGTCGTTCAAGAAGTTCGGAAAGTTGGAAATATGCTTTTGTAACAGATAAGATTATAGCTGGTGCAACATCTATTACTTCTCTTGATATAAATTATCTTTTTCCACTTTACCTCTATAAAAGTAGCAAACCTAAAGAGAAAAAGAAATACATTACACCAATGATGGTTTTTGATTCACAAGAGGATTATAAAACAAAAGAACCGAATCTATCTCCAGGTCTAATTAAACAAATATCTGCACACTACAAAAGACAGCCATCTCCTGAAGAAATCTTTTATTATATTTACGGGATGCTTTATTCTAATATTTACCGTTCAAAATACGCTGAGTTTCTAAAGATAGATTTCCCAAGAATTCCTTTTACAAAGGAGTATAAACTTTTTATAAAAATAGCAGAATATGGAAAAAGACTTGCCCAACTACATTTACTTAAATCAAATGAACTTGATACGCCTGTTGCAAAGTTCCATATAAAAGGTGATAACCGGATTGAAAAATTGAGATATGATGAGAATGAAAATCGTGTATATATCAATCAAACCCAATATTTTGATGGCATTTCAAATGAAGTCTGGGAATATCAGATAGGTGGTTATCAGGTTTGTCATAAATGGCTGAAAGATAAAAAAGGCAGAATATTATCGCTTGATGATATAAAGCATTATTGCAAGATTGTTACATCTCTTAAAAAGACGATAGAAATTCAGAAAACGATTGATGAAATTTATCCAAAAATAGAGAAAAATATTATAGGGGTTTAATACATTAAATCCTATAATGAGGTAAAGATGATTTTAAATTATCTAAACTTGAAACCCAAAATCGGCAAAGATGTTTTCATTGCAGAAGGTGCAAAAATAATAGGGGATGTGGAAATCGGAAACTATAGTAGTATCTGGTTTAATGCTGTTGTGCGAGGTGATGTCAATTACATCAAAATTGGTGAAAAAACAAATGTGCAAGATAATTGTGTGCTTCATGTAACAAATGAGACTGCTCCGCTGAATATCGGTTCTGGAGTTACAATCGGTCATGGAGTAATTCTTCACGGATGCACAATTGAAGATAACTGCTTGATTGGAACTGGCAGTATTATCTGGGATGGTGCAGTGATAGGGGAGGGGTCTATTGTAGGCGCTGGTGCTGTTGTTCTGGCGAATTTCAAAGCTCCTTCTCGCTCATTGATAATTGGAATGCCAGCAAAAGTCAAAAGAGATGTGCCCGATAAACACTATCAGGAAATTCTTGAATCAGCAGAACATTATGTAAAATATGCACAAGATTATATGCTAAAAAATTAAGAATTGATATTCTTCATAATAGAATAATTAAAATTTGACACAAATTCTGATTTCATGAAATAAAATTGTAAATTATGATTTGTTGATCAAATAAAATAAATGATAAATGGAGGAAAATAATGAAGGATGCTCTGCGTGACTTTAATGAAGGCATTAAAGAATTATCAAAGTATAATAAGAATGAGGTGATGAAATTTAAAGAATTCATTAACTCTGTCCTATCCCCGGGTGTACTTGATGTAAAAACTAAAGAATTGATAGCAATAGGAACTGCCATAACCGCAAGATGTAGATATTGTATTGGTTTACATGTTGAAAAGGCATATAAAGCAGGTGCAAAAACAGAGGAGATATTGGAAGCTTCAACAGTTGCAATTCTTATGGGTGGCGGTCCTGCTTTTACATATATTGCAGAGTTGAAAAAAGCTATTGACCTATTTTCCGTCTAGGCTCGGCCTATCCGAGACTGAAAAGATAAATATTGAAGATTATATGAGAATTGAAATCAGTGAATTTGACCCGGATAAAATAGGAGCCTTCCCAAAAGATATTGAAAAACTTATCTGGAGAGCATTATTTTATAAGTCACAAATTAAAGTATTAGAACAGGAGTTTACAAAAAGAGGAGACCATCACACTTTTGAGAAATTGGAAGAATACAGAAAAGCTTTTCAAAATACTTATAAAATTATAAACAAACAATGTAAAAGAAAAGGATTGGAAACAATTACAATAGTGGATTAGTTTATTACTAAATTTTTTATGTTAAGATTTGATTTAATTTACTCTGAAGACGAAAGGGTTTTTAGAATTGGCTCTATTAGTTCATAAGCTTTTTCTTTATCTTTTTTATAAACATAAACTTCTATATATGATTTTGAATCGCTGAATTCAAAACTTCTATTTATAAAAAGCCCTTTTCTTTTAAAACTAAAAGGAATATTATTTTCTTCCAATACTTCAGAAATAGCGTCTAACTGCAGACTGGTGTGGAACTTACACAAACTGACAATTTCTTGTCCTTTGATTTCGTTTTCCATTACTTGATTCTTTCTAAATGTCTATTTAATAAGTTTAAATTCAATTTCGTGTTCTACTTTTTTGACTTTTACTTGGATTTGTTGGCATAAAAAGAACCTGCGTTTCTTTCTTTTTCCGATTATGCAATATGTATTGCTATTAAACTGGTAATAATCATCAGTGATAGAAGATAGGGGAATAAAGCCTTCAGTTGGGTATTTATCCAATTCAATAAAGATATTTTTATTATTGAAATTTACAATTAAAGCTTTAAAATCTTTTCCAATATTATCTTTCATAAACCGATTTTTCTTCAATTTTCCTAAAGTTCTTTCCGCATTCATTGCTACGAGTTCCATTTCTGACGATTTTTGTGCAAAAGTTTTGATTTCTTGCAATGAAAATTTTACTGTTGACCGTCTAAATACATACTGTTTAAGAAGGTGATGTACAACTAAGTCCGGGAAACGCCTTATAGGAGAGGTAAAATGAGTATATGATTTTAATGCTAATCCAAAGTGGCCTAAATTTCTATAAGAATATTTTGCCTTCATAAGGCTTCGTAAAAGCAAATTGTCAAAGACTCTATGATGATTTTCATTTTTGATAGAATTCAAAAACTGTTTCAGTGCTAAATTTTGATTTTTTTGAGTAAAATTTAAGCTATAGTTGTACGATTTTACTATCAAAGCGAACTCGCCCATTTTGTCAGGGTCAGGTTTCTCATGAATGCGAAATATTGCGGAGTTACACTTTTTTGCAATTAATTCCGCAACATATTGATTTGCTACAAGCATAAATTCTTCAATAAGAAGATGGCTCTCTGTCTCCCTGGTTCGTAAAATGTTTATCGGACTTCCATTTTCATCAAATTCAAATTCAGCATCCGGCAGGTCAAAATCCAGTCCTCCTCTTGCGTCTCTCAATTCTGTCAAATGCTTTGCCAGAGGTCGCATTTTTAGTAAGACTTCTTTGATTTCTGGCGCAATTTCGTTATTAACCACAAAGGCACCAGGACACGAAGGTTCATCTTGAATTTTATCATTGTAGTGATTTTCTTTTGTGTCTTTGTGTCTTAGTGGCGAAAAATCACTGTCTTCAAAAAATTTATCTACTTGCTGATAATTAAGTCGGGCATCACTACGAATTATAGAAGGATAAATTTCCCCTTTAATTTGGTTAAAGTTTTTATCATATTCTATTATTACAGAAATAGCGAGTCTATCCTTGCCAGGTTGCAAACTGCAGATATTATTGCTCAGATTTGATGGGAGCATTGGTATCACTTTTTGAAGTAAGTAAACACTTGTGCCTCTTTTAAATGCTTCTTTAAAGATAGGGGAGTCAACTTTAACATAATGAGAAACATCAGCAATGTGAACATAAAGTTTATATCCAGTTTCTATTTCTTCTAAGGAAATTGCATCATCAAAATCTTTTGCTGTTATAGGGTCAATTGTAAATGTTGTTATATCTACAAAGTTTTTTCTTCTTCTAATTTCCACTTTGTCAATAAGTTCCTGCAACTTCAGTGATTCATCAGTAATATCTTGCTTGAACTCTTCTGGAAGATTGTATTGCTTTAATACTGACAGAAAATCAATATTTGGGTCGTTTGCATTTCCTAATATTTCAGTTATTTTACCTTTTGGATATGTATCTTTTTTTCTATTTCCCCAATCTGTTATATGAACGATAACCTTTTTTTCTAAAAATTCATTTTGACTTGTTGATAATTCAATTAATCTAATATGGTTATCTATTTTTTGATTATCAGGAATTACAAATAACTTATCATTTAATTTATATGAATTTCCAACTATCGTTTCATTTTTTCTCTTTATAATCTTCAGGATTTTTCCAGTTGCTCCACGATGATTGCGCTTTGTAACAACCAATTCAACAATATCATTGTGATAGGCATTTAGACAATCCTCAAGGTATATTTTAATGTCTTCTTTATCAGTTCTTACAAAAGCAAAAGGATAGTTTTTTGCAAGAGCTGATGCATCAAAAATGCCTTCAATTGTATTGTAAATAGGTGTAGAGTAATACTTTTTGCCTTTTCTATAAATTTTAGCATTCTTTGTTAGTTGAAGTATGCTCTTTTTAAAGTTTGAATAATTTCGCTTTTTAATTCTGAATATTCTCGCCAATTTTCTAATTGTGAATTCTTTGTTTGCATTTTTATGAAGGAAATTAAGAATCACTTCAGGCTTGTCTTTGTTAGTCATTAGTAACGGTTTCCTATCTTTTCATCAAGGAAGTTCAGCACCTCTTCTCTTTCTTTTTGCTTTTTTGTAAATCTAATAGACTGACCTCTGAATCTATCAAGTCCTCGTGGTTTACCAAAAGTACTAAGCATTACACCCTTTTTGTCAGCATAAAAACATTTGAATTCTGAGTATTTACGCTCACGTTTAAAAACAAGAACTTTTATGAATACATAGTCTTCATAAAATTTGTAGTATGTAGGCACAAAATAGGAAAACAGGGAAGAGAAAAGAAAAAATAGTGATAATAGCACCCAGAAGAGATTATGTGTAATTGTAAAAACAAAGATGGCTGCAAGTATAAAGAATGCAGAAACAAATATGGAATGTATCGGAAATTCAATGAGAGGGAATGAAACCCATGAAAATATTGGCTTTTTCACCAACCCCAGCGGATGTGGAGGTGGAACCTTTGGACTACTCAACATTTAATGCTTGTTCCTTACATTTTTCAATTTCTTCTTTTATCTTCAAAATCTCTGGAAAGACGGAAATGTTGTTATACTTTGCCGAAATTGTTGAAATCTCTCTTTGCATCTCTTGTATTACAAAAATCAATGAAAATCCGATAGGCTTATCCTTTATAGAAATTAATTCACGAAATTTATTTAGATGACTTCTAAATCGTACAATTTCTTCAGTTATATCTAATTTTTCGCAAAGATATTTAATTTCAGAAATAATTCTTTCCTCATCAATCTTTTTTAGATAGTTTTTTAGAATTTCTTCAATATTGCTTTTTGTTTTCATCTTTAGTTCTTGCAAATAATCTGGAAATGATAACTCAATTGCTGATAAGGATACTTCAATTTGATTAATTGATTTTATGAAAAATTCTTCCAGGTCCTCGCCCTCTTTTTGTCTAACTTCTATAAGCTTATTAACAGCTTTTTTGACTAATTCAAGGACTAATTCCAAAAACTCTTCTGAATCATATTCTTCTATAGGGGATTGGTATAATTTCTCAAAATTAAAGATATCTGAGATTGTAATATTTGTTTTTATCGCATATTTTTTTGAGACCTCATTAATAAAATCAAAATACTGTTTTAGTAAATCCTCTTTTAGTAACACTTCCGGAAGTTTTTCCTTTTTATTAATCATAAATAATGTAATATAAATTGTTCCTCTACTAAGGAGTTTTGGAATCATCTTGTCAATCTTGTAAGATACATATTCAGGAAAATCTGGTGGTGTTTTACACCTTATATTTAGATATTTATCATTTAGCGACCTTGCAGTGATTTTCAAATTCAAGCCATTTTTGTTTAGTTCTTCACTACCAAAACCAGTCATACTTTTCATAACAAATCCTTTTAAAAAAGTTTTCTTTATTAAAATTGTCAGTTAATCCCGATATATCGGGATTGTCAAGAAAATTTATATTATAGGGGAGGGCTTCTATCTTTCTTTATATTTAATAATTACTAAAATATCCATAAGTTTACATAATATACATTATCAGACATTAAGATTCTATCTCTTTTAAGAGTTTCCGAACCTCTGGAGCAAACGCACCATTTGGAAAATCAATTAAGTATTTCTTGTAACTCTCAATTGCTAATACATAATCTTGTAAATTCAAATAACAATCACCTATCAGTTTTTCAATATAATCATTATAGATTCCATTGTTGTCAGATAACTCAAGAAAAATGTTTAAAGAATTTTCAAATTGAAGTTTTGAAAAATAGAAATCTGCCATCTTTGTTTTTATGTAATTAATCAATATTGTATCGTTATATGATGCTGTCAATCTTTCATAATAATATTTACTTTTACGAATATTTGATGTCTCTAAAGATTTGATAAAACAAGATATATCATCTTCTAATTTAAGTGAATCGCTATAAGAAAACTTATCTTTTGCTAATTGGATTAGTTTATTTAAAGAAACCATATCATTTAAATAAGTACCCTCTTCATTGTGTAAAACATAATCTTGTAATACTGAATCTGACTTACTATATTCTCTGGCATATATGTAGACAAGAAACAATTTATACTTTGCTAATGAAATAATTGAAGAATAATAATTTTGATTATTTAAAATATTATTGTATATTTCAATAGCTTTTGCGTAATAATTATTACATAAGTAGCAATCAGCAAGCAAGATAGATAGATTTAGTCTGTCTTCTGACTTAATTGCAATTTTTTTTGCCTGTAAAATATATTTTTGTGCTTTTTCTATATCATTATTTTCGGAAAACTCTAATTTTGCTAAGTTAGTAAAAGCATTCAGCAATATATCTTGTGAAATATTGCCTTTAATGTTTTTGTACATTTTAGTAATCTGTGTATAAGCATTATAAGCAGAGTCGTATTCATGAGTTTTACTATACAAGTCCCCTATTCTGTCATAGATAGAAAGTTGCAGGCTTATATTTGAAGTATTGGTTAGAATTGTTTTATAAATTCTTATAGAAAGTGTAAATAATCCATGTTTCTCACAATATTCAGCAAACCGCAATAAGTCATCAGTCCCTAAGTCATTAAAAATTTCAAAGGCTTGTTCATAGTCTTTATTTCTGAGTAAAAATTCAGCTAAAAGAGATTTTACTAAATTGTTTTTTGAGCTATTTTTATTAAGAGCTTTAATTACTTCCGCATTAGAGATACCTAATTTTTCCAGTCTGTATTTTACAAAATTGTATGACCTTTTATCAAGCATATTGATGTATTCTTCAATCGCCATCTGAAAATCCATTTGATATTGATAGAGCATTGCCATTTCAGTGGCGTATAATTTTGGATTTTTAGATAACTTTCTAGCTGATTTATATAACTCAAGCGCTTCATTAAAATGTGAATTTCTACTATAAATTAATGCAATCTTATTATAAAGAATGTAATTTTTTTTATTTTGACCAATTAATTTCTCAACTTCATTTTCTGCTTCAGAGAGTTCATTCATTTTGATATATATTTCTATTTTGGTTAGGGATATAAATTCTGGGCTTAAATAATTTGTTTCATTATTCAGAAGTGCCTGAAGTTTTTCAAATTCCTTTTGGCTTAAATAAAAACTTGATAATTTTTGTATAACTTCCTGATTATGCGGAAATTGTGTGAGAAGTTCTTTATACATAGTTTCTGCAAGAAGGAATTTTTTCTGTTTCTCAAAATTTCCTGCTTGTTTCAGCCTTATTCTAATTATGTCCTTGTCTTGATAAGAATATAGTGAGAAAATAGTAACAAAAGTGAGTAGAAACAAAATAAAAGCAATCTTATTATTCATTTTGAATTCTTTCTAAATATTCTTTAATTAAATGGTGATATTCTTCAGGATAGTTTTCATTAATAAATTTTAAAATATCTTTAACCTGGAGATGTGCAGTATCAATTTTGAGTCCCGATATATCGGAAGGAGTTTTATACTCCTGTTCTTCGGGTGTTTGAGATTCTCTTTTTTTGCTATAATCTCTGCGATGAATAGACCTTTGAGCATCTAATAGTCTGGAGAGAATTCTCTGCTGTTGTTCAACTAATTCTTTATCAATAATACCCTTGTTAAGTTTTTTTACAACTTCTTTTAGTTCCTCTTTAACATTTTCAAGATTACCTAACAGTTTTTCAGCTTCAGGAAAATCTCGTAGAATTCTTTCTAAGTTTTCTTTGATCTGGTTTTCATTTGCCGCAATTCTATTTAACATATTTCTTTGCTCAGAAGTCAATTTCTGACTCTGTTGAATGAGCATCTGTTCAAAAAGTGCTTGAGTTAACAGATTAATAGAACTCTGTCCTGCAGACATCTGCTGGAGTTGCTGAAGCAAACTTTGCATGCCCCCTCCCCCACCTTGTTGCATCTGATTCTTAGATTGCAAAAGATCAATTATCATTCTATTAATTGAAACATAAATATCCTGTTTATCCTTTTGAACATTATAGTTACGCCTATCTTTTATTTGTTCAAACATTTGTTCAAATCTATTAAAAGTTTCAGCGGTATGGGCAGGGAATTTTGGACTTATAGCAAGCATTATCAGTGGCATACTGTAAAGCTGATTAATTGAATTTTTTATTCCTTCATACATTGCAACTTCAAGATCTAAGATATCGTAAGCAGTATATTTATTATTAAGGATTTTCTCTTGTTTTTCAGAGAAGTAAATTAGTTCAAAAAGAGCCTTTTCAATTAACGATTGGAATTTTTCTTGCATAGCTGATTGCATCATACTTTGTGCCATTTGGATTGATTGTTTTAATTGAGAAAAACTTTGTTGTATACGGTTTTGATTTGAGCATAGACCCATAGGGCTATTATTTTGCATTTGTTGTGTGGCGTTTTCAAGATTGTCTGACAGTTTGTCTTTTTTCATCTGCTCAAGAGCCTTTTGCAATTCCTGTGCAGCTTGGTTCTCACCTTTCTCTGCGAGTTCTTTGCTTAAATCTTCCATATTTTCTTTTAGATTATTATATTTTTCGGAAATATCTTTTTGTTCATCAGCCAAATCGCTTAAATTCTTATTCTCCTCTATATTTTCATCTGTCTTCTTGTTTAACTCCTTCTGCAATTTTTCCAGCTCTTCTGCTTGCTGTAAGCACTTTTGCATATCTTGTTCTAATTTTATGCTCTTCAAAAGATTCAGAGTTTCTTCTAACTTTTTTAAGAATTCTTCTTGAGAAAACTTAAAATTATTTAATGCTTTTTTCATCTGTTCTGGAGTAATTTTTTTCATAGATTCTTGAATTTTCTGCATTGCTTGTTCAAGTTCAGGTGTAGCTATCTCTTGCATTATTTCTTGAATTTGCTTCATTTTTTCAAGTGTCTCTTCGGATACTGCTTTATTCTTTTCAATTTGTTCAATAAACTTTTTATAATCTTCAGCGGTTTGCTCTGCCTTTTTAGCAAATTCTTTCTGTTTTTTTAGTATAGATTTTAAGTCCTCTTTTTCTTCCCAATTGAACTCCTCGGTTTTAAGAAATTTGCGTCTTAATTTGTCAAACTTCTCCTTTGTTTTTTGTGCTTGTTCAAGATTTTCTGATAAATTATCATATTTATCTTCTTGCTCTTTCTGAATTTCTTCGTAAAGTTCTTCTATAGATGGAAATTTTAGCAAGTAAATTTTTGATTTAGCACTTTGTCTTTCTGGAATTGTGCAATTATCATATACGATTAAATAATAGCATATTACATCGCCAGGCAAAAGATTTTGGTCACTTACATCAAAAGTGTAAGTGCCTTTCATATTAGTTTCATCAATATCTTTTCTAATTGGTCTAAAAGTGTATTCTTCATTATTTTTTTTGAAAGCAATTTGTAATTCATTTATGCCAAAATCGTCAGATGAGATAAATTCAATATCTTCTTTTAGATTCTGAGCTAAAATCTTATCTTCAGCCGGGGAAAGTATTTCAACTTTTGGAGGAAAATCCTCTTCTGCATAGATTGTATGCTCAATTTGTTGATTTTTGTTATGTAAAATATCTTCTAAATAGAAGTGGTATGATAAACTTTTACTGATAGTAAATATGGCTGAGTATTGAAAATCATCAATCTTTTTTAATTTTATTGTTTGACCATCAGAAAATACGATACGATAGTCAAGAAGGTTGTTATTCACTAAAAGATTAAATTTGATTTTAGTCCCTTTTAATGCAATTATATTTCCAGAAGACTCGTTCTCAACTTTATTAGAAAGTTTTGAATACGCAGGAAATGCGTAATCAACCGTTAATTTTTTTATTGTTGGCTTTTCTAATATATTTATTATGAAAGAATCAGATTTTGCAAAATCGTTTTGAATATAATACCTTATGCTATCATCAATATTATAAAATATGTAGAAATTTTTCTGTAAATCAATGGATTTCCATCTGAGATTTTGTTCATAATTTAAAATGTAATTTAGTTCAGGATAATAATTCTCAATTTGAATTTTTTGATTACTGCCTTTTAGTAAGATTACATTACCTGGTTTTACATAAATTTTTGAGTCATATTTTGGAGCAAATTCTTCCATATTAGTTATTGCAGAGTAAGAAGTATAAAAAGCATCTTTATTTATAAAGAAAGAGATTAGAAATATTACAGAAACAGATAAAAAAATCTTAATCAATTGAAAAGGTTTTTCAGTTTGAAATACCTTTTTAAAATCAATTTCATTTGCAATTTTATTCGCTAAATTAATATTAGCATTGATGATTTCATCGGAATAATGTGAATCAGTCTTTACTTTTTCTAATTCCAAACTTGAGAAAATTACCTCATTGTGTTCAGGGTAAATATTTGATATTCTTTGGGCTATATATTCTAAAGAATGATAATTACGAATAGTATTAATAATGCAAAATAAGATTACCAGTAAAGAAAGTGATTTGAATGTTATTACAATTATTTTTAGGGTAGCATAATTATTTTGGAGTAGGTTTATAAGAAAACTTGATGAAATAAATAGAATGACAATTATTGATAAAAGAAGAGAGAGATTCTCTACTACTTTTGTCAAAAAGTATTTTATTCGTATTGAGTTAAGTTTTTTCTTATAAGGATTCATACTTTGAACACCGAATTCCGAAATCCGAATTTTAAGATGGAGCCACCAGCGGGGTTTGAACCCACGACCTACTGATTACGAATCAGTTGCTCTACCACTGAGCTATGATGGCTTTATATTAACATTTATATTGTATTATTAATTAAATGTTTTTGTTTATTGTCAAGTTTTGGATTGTAAAACATGCATACCCCCAGTCCCGATATATCGGGACAGACAAATTGTTTTATTTTAATAAACTAAGAAAATATCGGAAAGAAACCCACAACTTAACAGCCTTTGTAAAAACGACGAATGAATTAGATACAAATTATTTTATAACTATCTTCAATGAATATTACTAATAGACAGATTAAGTAATAACTGGTCTGGGCGCCCGAGCCTGATAGGAGCTAAATATTATGCATTATATAAAACCACATGATAGGAATCAGAGATTATTTTTTCGTTCACTTGATGATTTTGTTTCAAGTGAACATCCTGTTAGGATATTAGATGCAATAGTTAGTAATATTGTCAAGAATAATCCATAGAAATTCAGATATAAAGGTCAGCAAGATGTAGGACATCGGGCTTATAGCCCAGAGACTATGTTAAAATTATTTATTTATGGATATCTCATCAGTCTCGGCGCCCAGACGGAACAGCCATAAGTTCAAGTCGGAAGTTGGAGGTAGAGACATAGCGAAATATAGAGGTGAAGTGATTATTAAGTGATTTACAACCAGAACATAAGACCATCGCTAATTATCGTAGAGATAATGCGGATCAGATTAAAACTCTAACGATAGAGTTTCGTAAATTTTTAAAGGAATTGGGATATATAAAAGGCAAGACATTAGCTGTAGACGGCACCAAAGTCAAAGTGAATGCTAACTGATATATGCTTACAATGGACAAGATAGAACGGCGTTTATCAAATTTAGGAAAGCAGTTACAGAAATATTTTAATTTATTAGCTCGTAATGATATAGAAGAAGATATATTAGATGAGACGGACAACATTGAATTGGATTCGGTTAATAAACATTTAGTTGATAAGTCCGCCAGACCCGATTTATCCCCGATATATTCCCGATATATCAGGAGAGCTGGCGGATTAAGGAATTAGAGAGAGGCTCAACAACGACTTATTATATTCCTACAGCAGTAAGTTCTCGTAATAAAGAAGAGGTAGAGTTTACCTACGATAGCGACAAAGATGAGTATAGATGTTCTGAAGGGAAGCGTTTAGTTTTGAAGCAAAAGAATAAGTTAAAGCAAGGGCACTTAACCAATGTTTATCAAGGAATAGAATGTAAAAATTGTGCATTACGGTCAAGATGTACAAGGTCTAAATATGGGAGGATATATTATCGTTATCATGATCAGGATTGGCGAGATGATTATAAAGAGCGAGTAAGAAGTCAACTTGGGAAAGATTATATAAAAAAGCGGAAAGAGATAATAGAACATGTATTCGGAACAATGAAATACTGGATGGGAAAGATTCCATTATTATTACGAGGTAAAGATAAAGTCCAAACAGAGATTAATATTTATACAACAGCTTATAATCTAAAGCGATTAATAAATATAGAATCATTTGATAGATTGATGGAGATGATAAAAGGATATAGGTGGAAAATACAGGAAGAAATTTCTGCGATCTTAAATTATCTCTTATCATTCTCTAAAAAATATGAAATTAGTTTCTCAAAATATTGATACTATATCAATAAATTATAATTTTGGGTCTAATGGAACTTTTGGGTTGTTATTTTGATAGAATTTCATCTATAATTCTTCTTTTTCTCCACTCTTTTAAACCTGAATGAACTCTAAGTTTTGTTTTCAATCTTGAGAACTTTCCTTCAAGGGAATTTGTTGTATTTGGAATACCCAGATCTGGGTATTCCAAATACGCGAAAAGGTATTCCATATTTGTTTTCAGACTCCGATAAGCACTTCGAAGTCTTCTATGTGTGTAAGACCATTTTTTATTCTCTTTATTGTAGGATTTTTCGTTTAAAAATTTCTCCCAACGGTTGTGCCAAGCATTCAATTGATCTGCAAATTCTACTCTTGTGCTTCTAGTCAAATTATATGTTAGAATCTTTAGTTCCATACCTGCTGTTAGCTTGGGATTTCGAGTTATGTACCGGGTAACAATAGCGACCTGATGAAACTGGCACATTTGTACCGGAATGTTTCCAAATGCTGTAAACAAGCCCCTTTTACCGTCACAAACTATTCCTTCTATGTGCAATCCATTACTTAATAAATGATTTATGCCTGACCGATATTCTTCCAGAGTTTCATGTCGAATATACTTCCAATATACGTTCTTTTTCATTCTTTGATCCCTGAAAACCATTACTCCAAAACCCCATTTGAAATAGCAAGTGTCCATTACAATGACACAGGAACCCGGTAGTATCTTCGGAGGTTTAATTTGGTGATTATCTAGATGCTTTTGAATCGTTTTAATAGAAAGATTGTATCGAGTACTAAGAGATTGAAGAGTTTGATGTCCGTTTATATATTGGTTCCATAATTGGTCATCAAAGGGTTCTTTTTTGATTCGCTGATATTGAAATATTCGTCCACAATCGCAACATTTATATCGCTGTTTTCGATTACGTGTGCCATTTTTTTAGTATGTTTTGAACCACATTTAGGACAGTACTTATTAGACATTTTTACCCCTTTGCTTAAGAATGTGCATTTAAATAACTATAACTTAAATACTTAAATAAGGTTTTAGCAACCTTTTTTTACAATTAAGCCCAACAATTAGATAAAATATATTTTTTTTCATCTGGAATCCTTAACATAAAAAAGCAGCAAGAACATATTCCAGCTCTTGCTGCTTTAAATGTTATTGATCAGTCTCTGTTACTCGGGTTGATTGGAAGTGCCAGGAGTTGGGTTGGAGAAGAATTGCCAACTATCAGCACCATCGGGAAGACGTCCAAAGGAAGTATCAGGATATTGCTGCTCATAAGTTATTGAGTCAATAATCGTAATTCCATCAGGAGCAGTTAAGCCTATCTGCTCTCCATCGGTGGAAAGTTTCATGTCTGCAAGATGAAGTGCTCCCTGTTCTGGTTCTTTATCTGCCCAGAGAAGCAAGAAACCTATAGGTGGAATTGTTGTAATATTAGGAAGCGAGTCAGGAAGTTGTGAATTAGTGAGATCTTCCAGATCATCGGTAAGATAATAGCCACCGATGTCGCCACATATATTTCCAGCATTGTAAATCTCTATCCAGTCATCATATTCATCCTCTTCACCGGCAGTGTCTGCAATCGTTGATACATTTTTTGCCATAAATTCGTTGATGTAGAATTTGAAAAACGGTTCTTCACCGGTTCCATTAGCAGCTGCGGGTGTGTACATGCTCTCATGTCCTGCACCAAAATAGTCCCAGGTGTCAGCTCCATCGGGAAGTCGTCCACAAGAAACATCTGTGGTTTGTTCTCCATAGGTCAAAGAGTCGAGAATGCTTGTGCCATCTCTATCGGTAAGACCAATTTGTTCTCCATCGCCGGATAGTTTTACATCATCGAGATGTAAGGGACCTTGTTCTCCCTCTTTGTCTGCCCAGAGAATAAGAAATCCACCCGGTTCGATTGTTGTAAGGTCAGAAGCGCCTTCAGGAATCATTGACTTTGTTAAATTGGATAAATCATCTGTTACAAACATTCCACCGATATCTACAGACTCGTCTCCAGCATTATAGATTTCTATCCAATCATCATGTTGTCCATTTTCGTCGGTTGGACCGTAATCATTACTCGCCATGTATTCATTGATGTAGAGCTCCAGGACAGCGGGAGATGCTGTTGTAGTAAATGAATCTTCATAGATAGTTACATCGTTGTCGTTATCAATAGCTTCAATAGTAAAATTCACGGTAACACTATCCGCAAAAGGTCCTATATCGGTAAAATAGATTGTACTACCCTCTTCTTTGGTCATATCAACAAGTGTATCGGGAGCGCTATCCACATGATATCTAAGTCGTACAATTTCTAATGTTCCATCTTCATCAGTAATTTCTGCTGAAATTCTGACAATTTCACCACCAATGGGTGCTTCCGGAAATATTGTTACGTTATTTATTTCCGGAGATTCATTCTTATCGTCATTAACACTGCAACCTACAACAATAAGTAAGCCAAGTAAAATGACAATAAACATTTTTGTAGTTTTCATCTTTTCTCCTTTCGGTTAATGTTTTTGTTTAATTTTTAGTTAATTAGTGTCTGTCCGTAAACTCGACTTTCGAGTCGTCCATTCTCCGTAGCATACTGCGAAGGATGAATAAGGAGCTTGCGACGATCCCGACAAGTCGGGAAGACAGCTTTAATATCCTTTACCTCGACTCGTCGTTCCTTACGAGTCGAAAAAACCTACTTTACGGACAGACACTAATTACTTTTATGGATTATTACTAGAACCTGGTGTTGAAGGATCTAAAATTTGCCAATTATCACTGCCGTCAGGAACACGACCTTCTGACATATCAGTAGGTACAGCATCAGTATTATGTTGATCAACGATTGTAACTCCATCTATATTCACCAGAGCAAAATCTTCATTATCACTGAGCTTGAAATCTAAATGTAAAATTCCAGGATTAGCCAGACCGTCAGCAATCAAAATCAAAAAACCATCTGGCTGGATAGTTGTTGAATCAGGATTAGTTGTTGGTATTTGGGACTTAGTAAGTTCATCAAGTTTATCAGTCATATACATTCCACCGATATCTACTGCTTCTTCTCCAGCGTTATAGATTTCAATCCAGTCAGGGTAATCATTAAATTCACCAGGATAAGCCAAATCATTATGACTCATAAATTCATTGATATAAAGATCCTTCTCTTGTGGCTGAGAAGTTCCTATCGTAAATGCTGAACTATGAACAGTTGTTTCACCATCGTCATCAGTTGCTCTGATTTCATAATTAACTGTAACACTATCTGCAAAAGGACCAATTTCTGCGGAATAAACATTGTTACTTTCAAGAGTCATAGAAATTGTAGAGTCAATAATATTTACTCCGTGATAATGCAAATCAACATTTTCAATATTTCCATCTTCATCAGTAATTTCAGCAGAAATTTTAACGGTATCAGCCGTGCTGATAGAATCCGGTAAAACCGTTACACCGGAAATCGACGGAGGAAGATTGGGTGTGGTTTCATCGGTACTACAACCACTCATCAATAAGAGGAAAAGGCTTACTATCGCAAAGGCTTTTATTATTTTCATAATTCTCCTTTCATTCTAAAAGAATACAACTGCCATAAACTGAATATAGTTAAAATCATAATCACCATCATAATCACCATCTGAGTCAGCGTTCTTAGAGTTGTCAACTATTGTGTAATTAAATTGGAATTTTATATTGGGATTTGCGTACCAATTCAGGGCAAAAGTGTAGTTATTTGCAATTCCACCAAGGATATCAGCATCTTTATCAGAAAGATCCAGATAGCTATAGCGTGCTGCAACTTCCCAGGCGCCTGTTTTAAGATTCTTTGGAATAATCTGTCCGAATTCTCCATCTTTTACAGACCAGTTTCTTTTCTCACCGGTAAGTATCCAACTGATAAAGGCATATCCGCCGGAGAAAGAGGCGTCTTTCTTATCTTTTAATCTTATGACATCAGTTAGGATGTATTCACTCTGCAAGCAGATGTTGTTGAATCTCAATGCACCTTCGAGTCCGATTTTCGTACAATAATCCACATCATAGATATCACCTGTATCCAAAAATTCCACATCACCGATTTTAGTTTCCGATTCACTCTTAAAATCCACCATATCTTTTCCGTCATCAGGATATTGAATTACAGAAGAAATGCCGGTATGCAAAAATAAATTTTCGGACAGCTCCAAACCGGAAACCAGGCGAGCAGCATAACCACCACCGGTTTCGTCTTCTTCCTTTTCGTAATCGCTTTCTTTTTCTACTTCCAGGTCTTGTCCGAAAATTGCAGAACGCAAGTTAAGATTGAATTTCCCATATTTTCCCCACTTTGAATATTCAAGTCCGCAATGACGATCTGTTTCAAAAGCATTCATAGCGTAAGCTCTTTCGCAAAAAGTTAGAAATCGTGAGGAGGTAAGTTCATTTAAGCCTAGCGGCATTTTGAAGTTACCGAATTTAATATGACTGTTTTCAAATCCGGTGTACGACATGAACATATCTTCAACTTCGGGCTGTTCTTTGGCAATATCTATATCAAATTCAGCATGCCATACATCCCAGAGCTTTACTTTCAAAGCAATACGTGCTTTGCGTAAATGTGTTTGATTACTGAGAATATTTTCAGTATCGTCAAAGAAATAAGCTCCGTTAATGTAGATTCGTGCATCCATTCTGCTTTCGAATTTGCCGTCATCAGATTTCCAATAGAGAATTCCATCGTCCCATTCGGTCTTTCCGTCTGATATTTCAGCGGAAAGTGTTGCTGTCAATGCGATAATTACAAATGTAACTATCACAAGAATGTTAATCTTTTTCATTTCGCTCCTTTCATTTTGTTTATTTTAGGATTTTTATTACTTTTTATAAATGCGAAAATAAGACTCACCAATCCCAGGATTAAGAGGATCAGGCTAGCGGGTCTTGTGAAAAATACATCGTATCCGCCCATCATAACTGCTCTTCTGAAATTAGTCTCAGCGATATTGCCAAGCACCATTCCCAGAATTATGGGAGCCACCGGATATTTGTTTCTACGCAGAATCCAGCCAAACACACCAAAAGCCAGACAGGAGATAATATCAAAGAAGGAATTTTGAACAGCAAAACTACCAATGATCGACACTGCAAATATGAGGGGGAATAAAATTTTCTTGGGGATATTTGTTACTTTTATCCAAAGTCTACTTCCGAATAATCCAAAAACAAGCAAGACAACATTTGCGACTAGCAGGCTGGCAAACAGTCCGTAAACGAGCCCAGGATTAGACACAAATAATCTCGGTCCCGGGGTTAGATCATGGATCATCAAAGCACCGATAAGTACCGCAGTTGTGGCGCTGCCTGGAATACCAAGTGTGAGAAGCGGAACCAAAGCACCGCCAACCGAGCTACTGTTTGCAGCTTCTGCTGCTGCAACTCCTCTCACTTCACCTTTACCAAAATCTTCCGGATTTTTACTCAAACGTTTGGTTGCGTCATACGATATAAAGGATGCAATTGTTGCGCCAGCACCGGGCAAAATGCCAATTATTGTTCCAATTATTGATGAGCGGATAATCGTAAATTTCAATTTCAAATAATCACGAATAGTGGGCCAATTGGAAGACAAATCAACCTTTGCTTTTGCCTTATGCCCACCTTCTTCCAATTGCTTAAAAATTTCACTAAGAGCAAACAACCCGATGAGAGCGGGAATCAAGGCGAACCCGTCATAGAGAAAAGATATTCCAAATGTAAATCGGCTAACACCGGAGATGGGATCGATTCCTATCGTATTTATCAGAAGCCCAAAAATAGCAGCGATAAATGCCTTTATCCAATTTTTTCCACCAAGTGAAGCAACTGTAGTCAAACCGAATATTGCCAGAGCAAAATACTCAGCAGGATGAAATTTCAAGGCTACTTTTGCGAGTGGAGCGGAAAAAAATATCAGAATCAGAGTGCCAATAAATCCACCGACAGTAGAAGAAATCAAAGAAACTCCCAATCCTATCCCGGGTTTCCCCTTCTTTGTTAAAGGATAACCGTCAAAAGCGGTAACTACAGAAGCCGGAGTGCCAGGGGCATTTATCGTTACTGCTGTGATAGACCCGCCATAGTTTGCTGCAATGTATATAGAAACTAATAAGATCAGCGCGAGTGTAGGTGACATCGTATAGGTGAAAGGAACGAGCAAAGCCACACCCATCGAGGGAGATAATCCGGGCATTGCTCCGGCAATTATTCCCATTATTACACCCAACATAATTATCAAAATAGGTATGAAACCACCGATAACGCCAAATCCTTCTACTAAATGTGATAATATTTCCATAAAATTGCTTAAAGTAACCTAAAATAAAATTTCAATTATTCTTCCAATCGGAAGAGGGACGTATAATGTCTTGTAAAATATTAAATATGAAAAAACAATCCAGCCAAATGAAATAATTAGCATAGTTCCGTATTTCCTGTAACCCAGTATATACATGCTAACAAAGATGAATGCAAAAGAACTTATATAATATCCGAGAAAATAAATCCCAACCAGATACACTATTAAAAACAAAATATATTTCAAAACTTTATTTACATTTCCGCCTGGTTCTTCCACCTTATTCTTATTAGTTAAAGTTTTTATAAGGAGAAGAATATTCAAGGGGATAAGGAGGAATATCCAGAGGCGAGGGACCACAGAGGGACCAACTACATCGCTTTCTGGAAAGACAAATGAGAGAATATAAAATAAGATCGACAATGAAAGAAAAAATGTAATTATTAATATTCTACTTAACAGCTTTCTATTACGAGAATTATACACAAGAAATCCGACAATCAGGTTAATTAGAAGAAACAGGAGTACAAGCAATGCAAACTCCTTCCCTGTCCCGAGATTTGCAAGGACATTATCGCTGTCGGTTTTGATAATTCCAATTTTTTCCAAATAATGTTGGAAGAATTTCGTATCGGAATTAATGATCTCTTCAAATGTTTCCGGTCCGTAATAAACTACTTCTATTCCACCTTTTTCCCAAAATATTCTCCAGTTAGGATCATTATTAACTTTTTGGAAAAGTTCGCTATACCAGTTAAGAATTTCATTCGGAACTCCTTTTTTTATGGCAAAGCCGCGCCACATATATTCATTTGATAGTTCATTAGAACCCAACTCTTTGAAAGTGGGAACATCGGGGAATTGTTCAAGTCGCGTTTCGGAAGAAACCGCTGCGATTTTCAAATCAGGATTTCCCAGCACCTCGCGTGGATTACCAACATAAGCTTGTCCTTGTTTTCCTAGCAGGGCAGCAAGTGCTTTTCCTCCGCTTTTGTATGGGATCCATTTGGATTTAAAATCGAATTGCTCCCAGATTTTTATGGAAGTTACATGGTCGAGACCACCTGTATCCGGACCGACCCAGATTTGCCCACCTTTTTTTTCACGTGCATCTTTTACAATCTCATCCCAATCGCTGATATCCATTTTTCTATTAGTGATCACGCATTCCGGATCTGCCATGAGCATTGCCAGCCAATCAAGAGCGGTAATATAGGCTGTTCCACCGGTTGAAACAAATTTTGAAATATTCGATTTTGTGCAGGCAAACAATGTGTAACCGTCAGCAGGTTGGCTTAGAACTTTTTTAAGAGCCACTATTCCACCTGCGCCTGGTTTGTTTTCTACTACAAAAGTTGCATCCGAGTATTTTGCGGCTATTTCTGTAAATTTTCTCGTTGTTATATCAATTAATCCACCCGGAGAAGTATAAACTATTATCTTTATTGGTTTTGAAGGGAAACCTGATTCAGTCTTATGAATTTGATCACTAAAAGAATAATTGAAACTTATGAGTAAAAGAAAAATTAGAATATATTTTTTCATAACGTTCTTACTTCCCTTTTTCTAACAATTTTTTACACATTCATCATAAAAACATTTTGCATAAAGAATAATGAAAAATAGCTCAATATAGCTGCTGCAACAGGCGTTAGAACCCAGCCAATGCTTATTTTTCCCAAAATTCGCCAATGAATGTTCCGTCCTCCTTTTGCAATACTGATCCCGAGAACAGCCCCGACGATAGATTGCGAACTGGAAACCGGAACAAGGGGAAATGATGGCAAGCCGTGAGAAACGAGAAAATGTTTCAAACCCTGAGAAGCAAAAATGAACAACACTATTGAGCTTGAAGCAACAGCAACAAACGCACTAATCGGTGATAGTTTGAATATATTGCTTCCTACAGTCATCATTACTTTTTGGGAATAAGTAAAAACCCCAACGGCAATTGCTATTCCTCCTAAGAGAAAAAGTTGTTGAGTCGAACTAAGGTGAAACAATTTCCCGACAGCTATATCCTGAAAAGGGGAAGAAGAAGTAAAAACTCCCATAACATTCGCAATATTATTCGCTCCCAAACTGTAAGCTCCAAATGCACCGACAATGATAAGCCCAATCCGAGTATAAGAATCAAGGCGAATTAAATGTATCTTCGATTTTTCCACGAGCCCTTTCACAATAAAAAAGATGATGAATGAGAAAACTGCGGAGAGGATCGGTGAAAATACCCACGCTCCCACGATTTTTGATAAAGAACTTACACTTGTGGAATTATGAGAAAAAAAGTTCCACCCGATAATTGCTCCTACAATTGCCTGAGAAGTTGAAACAGGTAAACCGGATTTTGTCATCCACAAGACAGTTACAGCAGCTGCCAGAGCAACGATAAATGCACCACCGAGTTCATCTATGGCTCCTAATTTACCCAAAGTTTGAGAAGCACCCGCACCACTTACGACAGCACCGATAATTACAAAAATACTACAAATAATTGCCGCGAGTTTGAAACGAATCATCTTTGTGCCAACAGCTGTGCCAAAAATATTGGCTGCATCATTGGTTCCCAACGACCAACCCAAAAACAAACCGCTCGACAAGAAAAACAAAATTTTAAGCACCGTTTTTGCCTTTACAAAATGTTATATTTTACGTTTGATCGCATACACAGAAAGACGTTCCGCGACAGATTCTGCTACATCGGAAACAAGTGAAATTTTCTCTGCAAAATATCTTAAGTGAACTTTCCTGCTAAATTTTTTGATTTCTTTGCTTTCGAATACATTCCTTTTTAGAACCTCTTCCACATCATCGGCTTCGTGTTCGTAATAATGAACTTTATTAACAAAATCATTAACCAGGTTAATTTCCTTAAAAAATGATCTTGCTCCCTTTACTAATTCATCTACAGCTTTTGCAGAAAGTTCTGCCAGGGATAAAAAATCTTTGTGCAGAAATTCGGGGATGTCAGGCTTTTCGATCGAAAATTGCTCAATGACTTTCTCAGCAGTATCTACAACATCATCCAGCGTTTCCAAAAGACCCAGAACATCTCCGCGGGACTCCGGGATCAGCATATTGCTATACAATTTATGTTTAATGTTTCTTCTCAACTCATCAGCTTCAGATTCCAGTTTGGTAATTTTTTTATACTGATTTTCAAACCTTTCACTCTCTTGATTGATGTAAGATTTTACACTCTCAAGAAGAATTAAACCGGAAATTGTTACTTTATCGAGAAATTCTTCAATATCTGCTTCCAACTGCTTTGTGCGATTCATAAATAATTTTGACATAATTGCTCCAGTTAATCCTTAGTTAAAAAACGATCGAACAATAGACCGTGTCGTAATCCACTGTCACTCAAGGTGAATTTGTCTAAAGAGAAGTGTTCCAGAATAGTTTTCACGATTCCAGCTCCTGCCAATATCACGTCCGCTCTTTTGGGCTGTAAGCCAATTACTTTTTTTCGTTCTTCAATTGTTTTACTTTGATACATTTTCAGTTGTCTTTCAACCTCTTCTTTGCTCATATTTGATCCCTGAATTACGTCAGGGTCATACTTTTTCATCTTATGCATCACAGCGCCCATACTGGTAACTGTTCCGCCGATTCCAATAAGATAATCAGCATTTCTCTCCAGTTCATGCTCTTCGAAAAATGCTTTTGTGTAAGCCAGCATATGCTCCAATTCTGTATCAGTTACCGGATCAGAAATCAGATATTTCTCGGTCGGATTAATTGCCCCAATATTTAGGCTTTCCCTTTTTATCAGTTCTTTCCCTTTACCGAAAATAAATTCAGTACTTCCGCCACCTGTATCAAAAACCACAACATTTTTATCCGTTTCACCGATTGTGGACAGAACAGCGAGATATGATAATCTTGCTTCTTCTTCTCCATCGATAACTTCAATCTTCAGGTCGAGTTCATTTTTTACCAGCTCAATAAAATCCTTAGAATTTGATGCTGTGCGCAAACACATTGTGCCTACAGCGGTGATCTCATCCACTTCGTTTTCTTTTGCAATATTCAAGAAATTCCGTAGCGCCTTAAGGTTCCGTTTCATCGCTTCTTCAGAGATCTTTCCGGTTTTTTGCAAGCCTTCACCCAATCGTGAAATGTTGTTTGTATCAATGATTTTTTTTGCTTCTCCATTTTCTACGGAATTGAGATAGAATTTTATGGAATTTGTTCCAATGTCTAAAATTGCATACTTTTTCATATTTCTCCTAAATTATTCCTAACAAGTACCATGTGCCAACAAAGCAACCTTTTCGCCTTGATCGTACAATTCATTATAAATTTTACAAGCGTCCTGAGTTTTTTTTACAATCAATTTTCCTACCCCATTTTCTCTAATAAAATCCTTCACAGATTTGGGACAATTCAACGAACCATAAACGTCATTTCCAATAATGAGAATTTCAACATTTTCATATGTAAATACCTTGCTACAGACCTGCCCGCCGCTTAGCTTTGGCAGGCGGGGACACAGAGAGCACAGAGATAAATGTAAAATTACGAATTACAATTAAATTGCAATGATCTTAACACCATTTTTAATGGTGTTTTAATAAACAGTCCCCGCGTACGCGGGGATCAAATCCTGCCCGTCTTGGCTCGACACCAAGCCGAGACAGGTTAGGAACAATTGGGATCTGTGCATTCCGTCCCTCAATTTTCATTCTCCTTTGCCTGCCCCCATTAAATCTTTTCCTATTTAATGGGGTGTCCCGATTTGTTTTCGGGACATGTATGTTTCATCAAAAATACCTGTGATTATATTCTCTTTGAGCAAATGTCCATTTCGTTCTTTCCACTCGCTAACCTTTCCATCGACAATACGGATATCTTTCCCAGCTCCGGTTATAACGCCATAACTCGACTTCGAGTGTTCTTTTCCGTTTACAATAAATCTTCCCCAGCTAAACTCTTGGATCGGTCCTTCTGATGACTTGTACATAATAGATGAAGTGAATTAATATTGATAACCAAAAGTGTTTTTGATTGCTTTGATATAATTGATATTTTCAAAACCATCCAAACCTAATTTTTTCACTGTTTTAATCACCAATTCGGGGTTTGCATGTTCTACTGCAACGGTTCGTTTTGCTACATTGTTAAATTTCACTTCTGCAATCTCAACCATACATTCATCAATCATATAACCGAAACGTTTTTTTGAAACATCGATGGAATGGAGATTAGGGTTCGATTTGATAATATCTTCGAGATATTCCTTATAAGAATATTCATCCTTTTTGAAATATGGTAATGGCATGCCAAATGCCTTGAAAACCAAGACCAGATCGTTGATGTGGATTGGAAAATCAGCTTTCATCATTACAGTCCATTGCTCCAGGTTTTTTTCAGTATTTATACGCAATGGAGTTTTAATATCCATTTTTTCATCACGTATTTTGGTATTATCATTGCTTTTATCAGAAATGATATAAATTTCCTCGCTTTCTTTTACACGAGTTACTTTGTTCTTTTTGATGTTGCTTTCAGCTTCACCAAAATCTTCTGCGAATGTACGCCATTCCCAGCGTGGAATTATCTTTACCATTATTTTCCTTCGGTTTTTATATTTTTTTTACTAACTTTTTCGATTGTTTTTTTTGCTTCTGCTATTTTTTCCCAATTTCCTTCCCACTTATCAAACAGAATTTGGGTTCCCTCCTCAAGAATACTTTTCAATTTTTCTTCTCTGATACAATAATGAACATTCCTCCATTTTTGATCTTTGCCAATATAAGCTCCATCGTATAAAATCTTTAAATGAGCGGAAAGGGTATTTTGGGGAATGCCTAATTCCTTTGATATTTCCGTTACTGTCATGGATTCCTTTTCCATTAAAGTATATATAATACGAATTCTTACTTCATTAGAAAGAACATTGAACAGTTTACAAAGCTTCCTGATCACGAACTCATCAAGCATCATTTTCTCCTAATGTTATATTAGTGTCATTTCATAAACTTATGATATGATGTGTCAAGAAATTTAGATTTGTTTTTACCAATTCCTGTCCATCTGTAAATTCGTATTCGAGCCACCAGCGGGATTTGAACCCATGACCTACTGATTACGAATCAGTTGCTCTACCAACTGAGCTATGGTGGCATTTTGATTTATTTAATGAAGTTGTATCGGTTTGTTGTCAAGTTTTGAGGATTTGAACTTATTGAAAATCAATTCAAGTTTTATTCTTAGCGTTATAGTGTGGTTTGTGGCGTCAGGATAAAATGGTTAAAAAGACAATTTGGTTACCTATTTAATCATATCCCATAAAACATTCTCATCATCAATACCCATTTGCTGTAAAAGTAAGGATTTTACTTCCAAAAAATTGTAAAAACTATTTATATACTGACTTTCTGATGATGAAAGAAGCGTTTCTGCATCAAGCATATTAGCTGTGGTAACTGTATTATTTTTAAAACAAGCTTCAGTATTTTTGAAAGTTTCCTCTGCATAATCTAAAGCAATCTTAGCAGAATAAATTGATTTTGCTTCAGAAATCAAATTTAAAAAATTGCTTCGTAGGCTTAAGCGAATATTATCTTCAGTTGAATTATATGAATATCCGGATTTCTTCATATCAATTTTCGCTTGGCTCAAGCCTAAAATATTATCAGCAACTGGAAATATTGGTAAAGATGCACTTAATGAAACATTACCTGAATTTTCATTAAAATCATCCTCATAATCATATTTATTCCAAGATTTTGAATATGAAAGATTAATTGAAGGAAGAAATTCACCATAAGCAAGATGAATATTTTTCTTATATATGGATTTATTTAAAGAAGAAGCTCTTAACAAAGGATTTTTCTCTATGCCAATTGAGATAATATTATCGACAAGTTCATCAATCTCATCTAAATTAAGTTTTTGAATTGAGTTAATTCTTGATTCATATTCATCAATTAATACTTTTTCAAGAGAGAAATCATTTGATATTTGCAAAAAATTAGCAAGTTCAATTCTACTTATTTCATAAAGATTCCTCTTTTGAATCAAATCAACTTCTTTAGAAGCTGTTTCTGATTGCATTTTCAAATAATCAGTTTTGGATAAATTTCCTAATTCATATTTCATTTTTGCAATATCCAAATGCTGATTAGATGCACCAAGTGTTTTTTCAGCAGATTCCATTAAATCGTAATTCATTAAAACATTTAAATATTTTGCTTCAGTTTGAGTCATTACTTCTAAGTATTTGCTATAATAATTTGCATCAGCAATTCTTGCCTGGTCTGTTTTTATTTTGTAATTTATCCAGTTTTTACCGCCATTAAATATCGGTTGAGATACAGATATTCCATAAGATTTGGAACTTTCAGCGGTTTCTGAGCCAATGGATATATCTTTTGCTTCTTCAAATTTAGTATAGCTGCTACTAAATTTTGCAGATGGTATCATATTTAGAGTAGATTTTACAGCTTCAGAATGAGCAGATTTTCGTGTCAATTCCTCAGAAATCAAGTCATTATTATTTTTTATTGCAATATCTTTTGCTTTTTCTAATGTTAAATTTTCAGCAAAAAGCATTGAATTTATTAATAAAATTAGTAAGATGATTATCTTTTTCATTTCAAACCTCAATATTTTATTCTTATTCATATCTTAATGCGTCAATTGGATTAAGATTTGCGGCTTTTCGTGCTGGATAATATCCGAAGAAGATTCCAACTGCTCCGGAAAATATAACTGCTAATAAACCAATAGATGGGCTTACAGATGTATAAAGTGATGTAAATTGATTAATAAAAAGTGATATTCCAATTGCAAATATTATTCCAATCAAACCACCAATAAGACTCAAAGTGATAGCTTCTGCAAGGAATTGTGTTAGGACATCTTTACTACGAGCACCAATTGAAAGTCTTATTCCTATCTCTCTTGTTCTTTCTGTAACAGAAACAAGCATAATGTTCATAATACCAATTCCACCAACAATAAGTGAAATACCAGCAATAGCTCCGAGAAGTAGAGTTAATGTTTTGGTTGTTGCAGAAACCATTTCAGTTATTTCAGTTTGAGTGCGGATATCAAAGTCATCATCATCACCATCCTTTATATTATGTGAGTTACGCATGATATTTTCTATCTCTTTTTGAGCAATATCAATCTCATCCACAGTATTTGCACTTATAAAAATAATGTTTATATATCTACCGCCTTTTAATCTCGATAGTACAGTTGAATAGGGAGCAATGATTGTATCATCCTGGTCCTGTCCCATAGCATTTTGACCCTTTTCCTGTAGAACACCAATTACAGTAAAAGGTATATTTCTTATTCTAATTTTCTGTCCAATCGGGTCTGAATCTGGAAAAAGTTCATCAACAACAGTTTGACCGAGTACGGCGACTTTCTTTTTTGCTTTGATATCTCTTTCTGTAAATAGATTACCTTCACTTAATTCCCATTCTTTAATTTTTGTTATGTATTCTATGGAAACACCCTGAATTGATGAATACCAGTTACCATTTCCACCAATTATTTGACCACTTGACATTACTATAGGTGATGCAGCTTTTATATGATTTGCATTCTCAATAATATCTTTATAATCATTTAAAGTTAGTCTATTATAACTACCTGCACCTCTGCTAACACCACCCATTCTGCTTGAACTTGGATGTAACATAAGAAGGTTACTTCCGAGAGATGATATTTGCTTTTCTATTGTGATTTGAGTTCCTTTACCAATAGCAACCATAACTATAACAGAGCAAACACCAATAATTATTCCAAGTGAAGTAAGTAAACTTCTCATTCGATTTTTTAATATACTTTTAATTGCCACTTTTTCTATATTTTTAAATTTCATAAGGTAATACTCCCAAGATGAAAGTTTTCTCTATGATTCCTTAGTTTTATTAAATCCTCTTTTGCATTTGCTCTATTTTTCACTGCTTTTTCTTGAATAAGATTTCCATCACGCAATAAGATAATTCTCTTTGCATATTGAGCAATATCTAGTTCATGAGTAACAAGAACTATTGTAATTCCCTGATTATTCAATTCCTGGAATACGGACATAATATCAACAGAAGTAACTGAATCAATATTTCCAGTTGGTTCATCAGCAAGCAGGATAGAAGGTTCATTCACTAATGCACGAGCAATTGCAACTCTTTGTCTCTCTCCACCAGAGAGTTGATTTGGCATATGATTTAATCTATCTCCAAGTCCAACACGATTTAATGAAGATATAGCTTTTTTCTTTGGCTCTTGTATTCTTCCTGTTCTATCATAAAATAATGGTAATTCAACATTTTCTAAAGCGGTTGTTCTTGGTAAAAGATTAAAGACTTGAAAGATGAAACCAATCTTTTGATTTCTAATATCTGCATAATCATTCTTTGATAAATCTTTTATGTTTATCTTATCAAGAATATAATCACCATCAGTTGGAACATCAAGGCAGCCTATAATATTCATTAATGTAGATTTTCCAGAACCAGATGCACCCATAATAGCAACAAATTCACCTTCAGAAATTCCCAAATTGATACCACTAAGAGCCTTTACTACCACTTCTCCGACTATATAATTCTTTTTAATATTCTTCATTTCAATTACTGTTTTCATTTTTTACCTCATTTAGTGCCTTGGTCCTCGTCCTGGTGTTCCAAACAGTATTGTTTTATTATTACTACTTACTTTTTCCCCTTTTTTTGTCTTGCAAATGATATTCATTCCTTCTTCAATATCTTTACCTTTAATAATTTCTGTCTTAACTCCATCGGTTGCACCTATTTCAATAATTGATGTTTTTAGCTCATTATCTTTAAAATACCATATTCTCTTATAATTTTCCAGATTTTCTCTTTGCATTATATCAGGCATTCCCTGACCACTGTGAGCACTCATGCTTTGTTTCATCATCTCTTTTTCATCTTCAGCCATATTTTCAAATCTCTTTTGCATATTATCTTTAAATTCGGTTAGCATCTCTTCTGTTGGTTGAAAGCTTAATGCAGTAGTTGAAACGAGAAGGACATCCTTCTTTTGCTCAATAATGAAATCTACCGTTGCTGTCATACCTGGAAGTAATAAACCTTTATCATTCTTTGCATCAACAATTACTGTATAATTCACAACATTTTGAATTGTTTCTGGTTGTAATCTTATCTGTCTTGCAATTCCATTGAATGTTTCATCTGGATATGCTTCAACAGTAAAAATAACATTTTGTCCTTCTTTTATTTGCCCAATATCACATTCATCAACAAGAGCGTGTATTTCCATTTGGGACAGGTCTTCAGCTATCAAGAATAAAGTTGGAGTTGATAAGCTTGCTGCAACAATCTGACCTGGTTCAACATATCTATGAATAACAGTTCCGTCAATTGGTGATTTAATCACTGCGTATTTGAAATTTCTTGTAGCTCTTTTTAGACTTGTTTGTGCAGTTATTAGTGAAGATTTTGCTATTTCAAAATCTGTTTTTGAATTTTTAAAATCATATTCAGAAATATAATTTTTCTCATATAGTTCTTTATCATCTTCATATTTTGTTTTCGCAAGATCATATTGTGCTTGTGATTTTATTAGATTAGCTTCAGCATCCTGAACTGATAATGAAAGTAAGGTCGTATCTAAAATTGCTATAACTTGATCCTTTTTAACATTATCATTAAAATCAACGAGAATCTTTTCAATGGCGGCAGAAACCTGAGTACCAACTTCAACAATTCCTACAGCTTCTATTGTTCCGGTTGTAGAAACGGTATTTTCCAGATCTCCTTTTGTTATTTGAGCAAATTCGTAAGGACTATCTGCTTTTGTGCTTCCTTTTGAAATTAGCAGAAAGCTACAAACTGCTATAATTAGGACAATACCTATGATTATGATTGCTTTTTTCATTTTTTATTTTCCTTTCAATTATCCATTTTGTGTAATGGCTTCAATCATTGCAATACTTCCTGCCACCAAGACACGAAGCCACAAAGTAAGAAATAAAGATTATTTAAAGCAATAAAATAAAGAACTTTGTGTCTTGGTGCCTTTGTGGCGAAAAATAATAGCATGAATGCTTCCATTACACAATTATCCATTTTGATTTATTTTTTATTCTGCTAATTTTGTTTTTATCCACAATTCAAGATTTTTTGGCATTTCTCTTTCTTTACCTTGCATACCTCCTGGCATTCCACCACTGGGCATTCCACCAGGCATTTCTCCTCCTGTGGGTCTTTCTCCTCTACCTCCAGGACCACCAAATCCACCACCCATGTTTCCACGATCAAAGTCTTCTTTCTTTTCTCTAAGTTTTATTTCTGGAGTTTTAAAGCCAATAGTTATTGATTTTCCTATTTCAGTACAAATACCATAAGGATTTTCTGTATCCTTGTCTAATGGGACTTTCAACTCATATACAATAGAATTGTTAGATTTAGTAATTTTCGCTTCAATTCCTTGAACATCATTAACATTACCTTTATAATAATCATATTCTTCTGGACCGATTATCTCAATTTCATTCAACGATTCTGAGAAAATTTCAAAAAATTTATTCATATCAACATTCTCATCAGGCTTTCCTCTGAACTTTGATTTTTGTTCATCCAGATTTAAATAAGCTAAATCTTGCTTTTGCAGTCCGAGTGGATAATGAATTCCAAATTTCTCATGTTTTCCACATTTTGTATCAAACCAAATTGTCAATCCTTTTGCCATCACTTGTCTGCTAATTTCATCTGTGGTGGGAGATAAAAGCAGGTATAAATATTTTTCATCATTCTGAATTCCAACAACAATATTCTGATTCTTCATATAACTTTTAACACCCTCCCATTCTTTATCTGTTCCATCAATTACAACATCTCCTTTTGATAACTGACTATCTAATTTAAGACTAATGCAACCAGCAATACTTGCTGATATAAATACAAATAGAATTAATGATTTCAATATTACAGTGATTTTTTTCATTTTAATTCCTCCAATCATATTAATTTTTTTAAATTCCTGAGTTCGTAATATAAACTCAAAAATTCGTTGTTGATGAATTTAATCTTTATCATTTCTGGAACTTTTGTTCCAGTTTCAAATGTAAAGCTTTTCATTGATTTCATAATTATTAATTATCCTTTTTACTTGTTTAGACCTATGATTTATTGAAAGGTTCCATTTTATTTTTTAGGAAATTCAAAAATTTTAATTATAAAATACTTTTGTTATTATCTTCAAAATAAGTTTATCATATTTTTTTCTATTTTTAGTAATTATTTTGAGTTTTCACCCGAATCCAATTCAGTGGCAATGATTATCTTTTCCAATCCACTGATACGCGCAATATCCATCACCTTTACGACCTTACCATATGGAACATTTTTATCAGCTCTCAATAATAAGCTTTTATCCTTGATATCTTTTATCTGATTCCTGATATTATCTTCAAGTTCATTTAAAGAGACTGCTCTACCGTTTAAAAACATTTCCCCATCAGCAAGAATAGATATTTCCATTTTATTACTCTTTTCGCTTACCGAACTCTTAGTGTTAGGTAGATCAAGTTTCAACCCAGGCTGCTCAACAAAGCGGCTGGTTAGCATAAAAAAGATAAGTAATAGCAATACGACATCTATTAATGAAGTAATGTTTATTGATACCTTGCGTCTTCTTTTTTCTATCAATTTCATAATGGTTATTCTGAATTAAAAAGATTTATTTTCTTCAATAGTTTATTTGATATATTCTCTATATCCAGAATCAAGTTTTCTGTTTTTATAGAGTAGTAGTTATAAAAAATCAAAGCTGGAATGCCGATTGAAAGACCTACAGCCGTTGTTATCAAGGCTTCTGAAATTCCACAGGAAAGAGTTGCAGCTTCTCCCACACCATGCATTGATATCATGCTAAAAACCTTGATCATTCCAATAACTGTTCCCAGTAAACCAAGGATGGGAGCAACAGCAGCAATAGTTTCTAAGATACCCACACCCTTTTCAAGTATTCGCACTTCTTGCCTTCCCTGATCAGCCATTTCCTCTTTCACACCATTAGTATCGTTTTGCAGGCAAATCCTGATTATTTTGGAAAAAACACCATTATTCTGATCACACACAGATAATGCCAGTGGTATATCTGTCATTGATTTTATATTATTAATTACTGATATGATTTCCGGTACTAAAATCCTTTTTTTTCGGAGCAACAATGCTTTCTCAATAATGACTGCAAGTGAAATAACTGAACACAAGATTAACGGAATCATTAGAATCCCACCTTGCTGAATTAGTAAAATAAGGTCTTTCATTATTCATCCTCTTATTATTTATTTACTATATATGAAAAAAGAGCTGTCACTTCCAGATATTCTTCAGGAAAGTTATTTGGTAAAGGTATAAAAGGTGAAGAAAATTTAATCGCTCGGGTGCTTGTCTGCTCCAACGAGTAATGCGTATCACTATTCAGTATTTTTAGGTCTATCACCTTACCATTCGTTATGACTTTGAATTGAACCAGAACTTTACCACTAATAAGCCCCAACCTTGAGAAAGCATAAGGAGGGTTGATGTGACTTTCGACTTTCTTTTTCATTGCCAGCATATATGGAGCAAAATCCCAATTATATGTATTGAATCTTATTCCCCCGTGTTCCAAAACATCACTTAAAAGGTTTTTATAATTAACTTGGTTTTTAGCTTCATGAAATTTCTTGTTTTGATAGGCATCCCAGAAGGTAAGTTGATCTTTTTGGATATCCATTGGGATATCAGCAGAATTTTCCTTTTTCTCTTGCTCTGATTCATAAGTTTTATTTATTTCAGGGATAATTTCATTTATTTCAGGAATTTGTTCAGTATATTTTGCGATAGTTATATCTCCCTCTTGGTAGGGTGTATTGCTTTTCTTCAATTCGGTTTCCTGCATATCAGCAACTTTTGTATTTTTATCTGAGACGAGATTGCTTTCTTCTTGGGGTACTTCCTGTGGGATATTGTCTGGTGTTTCGATAAGTTCGAATACGAGCCTTTTTTCAATAGGTTGTACAATTTGCGAATCAGTATTGAAAAATTTCATTTCTTTAGCTTTTTGGATAAAAAGTAATAGCATAAGATGGAGAATAATGGATAATAATACAGTTTTTCTGCGAATACTTTTAGATTTACAATTCATGTAATTAATAGATGTGTATTTTTATCTTATTCGTTAAGAGTTCTTTGAATTTCATAGATTCAGCATATGTTCTTTCTTCCTTTACATATCTAATGGCATTCTTTAAATTGCTATATGTTTTATCCTACTTTCAGTATCTTAAACCAAATTTCTTCATTCACTATGACCACTTTATATTGGATATCTTCAGCAATATAATAGGTTTCTCCATCGATTAATAACAATTCTCGATCTTCAGGAATAGTGTCAACCAGAGTACCAACCTGTAGTTGCACGATTTCATTTTCATTACTTTCTAGGACCTTTATGACCTTATACCAAATCTCATCATTCACCATAACTGCTTTGTATTGAATACCATCTGCAATATAATAGGTTTCTCCTTCAATAATCAGTTGCTCACTGTATTCCGGAATAGAATCAACCAGAGCACCAATCGGTGGACGCACAATTACATATTCATCGTCATCTTCGATATAAATATAAAATACGTTGCAACAATAGAAATATACACACTCATGAAATATAAAGTTATAATGGTGACGGGGAAGCCATCTGGTTCTCATACCAAAGGGAGGAGGTATTCTTCTAAAATGTCCATTCCATGGTTCGTAATAATATCCGTTGTGACATTTATATTTGACATTGCCATATGAGACCGTATGTGTATCATCATCGAGTTCATCGAGTTCAAGAGTTTCGTGTACGACATGCTGGCTTGCTTGACTGGTATTCGTATCATTATTTAAGGGATTCTTTATCATATCGTTATCTTCTGAATTCTTGAGGTTGGCATTAGATTTGGAGTTTTTAATCGACTTAGACTTCAATGTGTTATACTCTTGAACGTCAAGATTTGATTTCTTGACACTCGTGGTTTTGTTAGAAGTTGTTTTGCTTTTATCAGTAGCTGTATTGGTTACAGTTTTTTTAGAAATGTTCGCCTTTAATTTTTCATTTTGTGTATTGGCCTTTGAATTAGTAGATTTTTTTATCTTTGTCGAGATTTTCACTTCAGTCTTATTTTTCTTATTATCAGATGTGGTATTCTTCTTTATTGCAGTGCTCTTTGTGCCGGTAAGATTAGAGGATTCTATTTTTGTGGCAGATTTTGATTCGGTAACTTTTCTTGTAGTATTACTGACTTTACTATTGGAAACATTCTTAGACTTGCTTGTAGTTGAAGAATGTGCTTCTGTCTTTTGTTTCTGCTTACTTTGAACTTTCTGTGTATCTTTGACGGATGTATCGTTAGTGCTATTGGTTAGTTTTGTGTTAGAGCCCGCAATAGACTGGGAAGAAAATACAAGAAGACTCAGAGAAAGGAGAATAAAGATTATGGTCCTTTGAAGCTTTATTTTTTTCATTTTAACCACCTTTGTAATATTTTATCATTTGTTTAGATGAAAACTTATCATAAAAGTCTAATAAAAAGATACATTCAATTAATAAGTGCAACACTATTTTTATTTTATTTATACCTAAATATCTAAAGTAATTTTACTAACACCCAAAAGTCATTTACTTCAATTAAAGACGATTTAAAATTCAAAAAACCATATTTTTGACTTTTATTACTATAATTCTTACATCATTTTTTCTTCTTTCAATGATAAAAGCGGATGATAATTCTTTGCTCCCTTTTTGGTATGATTAAATCCTTTGGCTGCACCTTCTTGATTCCCATAAACAACACGAGGGGTAGAATCCACATCCAGAATATCTGCTGTAACATTGAGCTTCTTATGCACTTTCTTAGACCCAGGATGTATAGGAATAGTTCCTTACCGGCCAGCTGGTAAATGGGAACGGAATAATATGGAATTTTTTCTTAAAAAGACTCTTCAATGAATTCATCTATTTCTTCAGAAAAAACAGAATCATCATCATAATCATAAAATAGTGATGCGAACTCATTCTGCCAAAGGTAATTGTCAGATTTATAGTTATTAATATTCACAACAATAATTCCAACAAAAACTAATAATACAGCAACTAATGAAAAAGCAATACTTCGTGTTTTTCTGATTTTATGCTTTCTTTTCACTAAAACATTATGAGCAATTTTTGTATTCCAATTAGTATCATCGAGTCTTTGCTCAATATATTCATTTATATTAGACATAGTTATATTCCTTATTATAATATTTTTGTAACATTTTTTTTCCTCTATGAAGTCGGGATTTTACAGTTCCAACTGGTATTGACAACGAATCTGATATTTGCTTCTCTTTTTTCCCATCAATATATAATCTCATAACAGACTTGTATTTTTCAGGTAAAGATTTGATAATTGCTTCTATATCAAGTTCTCTTTTGAATTCACTATTTTCAACAATTTCATTAAAAAGAATTAATGAGTCCAATTTCTTTTCTTTAATTTTTTCTAATTTCATTAGTTTTTTATTCATCCTGAAAGTTTCATTTCTTGCAATTGTATATAACCAAGAAGAAATCTTTGCTTCTTCTCTGAATTTACCATTAACCAAACTTTTATATGCCCTAAGATAAGTTTCTTGCACAATATCATCAATTGCATGTGAATAGCCATCATAGAGGTATTTTTTGATTGCAGATAAAACAATAATTTTTGTCTTGCCAACAATATCAGCAAAAGCTTCTTCAGTCATGTTTTCTTATTCTTTTTGGAGGGGCAAAATTTCTTACTTCTTCTGCAAGTTTTTCCTTTTGCTCAGGGGTTAGCATCTTATGGAATAACACAAGTTTTTCGCTAATAAAATCATCCATTTCTTCTTTGTATCTTTGAGGACCTCTAAGAACTGTTAGAACTTGTTCTTTTGTTATTTTATCACTTTTAATTAACGAGATAATTCTTTCTTTGTGATCAGGAAATTTATCTTTCATCTCTTCTCTTTTTGCACGAATTTCTTCGTGTATCTTCTTAAGAACTTCCTTTTGTTCATCAGTCATATCAAGGTCTCTTGACATTTTTAATATAAGAGCATTTGACATATCCATTGGTGGAAATGGATGTTCTTTGGGATGATGTTTTTTACCACAACCAGTAGTAAGTAGAAAAAATATTAAAATCATAATAATAGAATTTATAAAAACTTTTTTTAACATACTATCCTCCGATTAGCTTCTATTCAATTAGACCTAAAGAATATAAATATGGTTCCATTTTATTTTATCAAAAATATCTATCCTTAAACATTATATTAAAAATTTAGCAATATTTATTAATATCCTTGTCAGAATTCCATAAATATTGAAAAAGGAAAGAAAGAAGACGACATTCAGTTTTTAATTAAGACTGAAAATGCCGTCTTTAGCAATATATTATCTGTAAATGGATTTACTCACTGTATCTATCGCAAAAGGAGCAACTTCTTAACTTGTGATTCATAATTTTCTGTTTCCAATCTGTAGAAGTAAATACCTGATGAAACAGGTTTGTTATTCTTATCTTTTCCATCCCAAACAATATTATTTTTGCCTTTTACCCCCGAGTAAATCGGGGGTTGCATTTTGATTTTTCTTACCAATTGACCTTTTACATTGTAAATCTTTATTCGTGCTTTTTTCCCGATTGTCATCGGGATGGCTAAATTAAAAGAGATTGTAGTTGAGCTTTTCATTGGATTAGGATAATTTTGGAATAGAACATTTGAACCATATGATAGTTGATCTTCATCATCAATTGACCACAACGAATCAATTTCAGCAAAGACCTTATTCAGGAACAATTTTACTTGATCAACTTGGAAGTAGAAAAGTGGGAAACCAAGAATATAGACTAAACCGCTTACTTCGGGTGTTTTGATATATTTTGAACCAACTGGAGCACCATCGTATGGGTCGGGATTCGGGAAATTAGGTCCAGGGATGCAGGTAAAGATTTCTTCAGCATCAACAAGATTCAGGAATGTAACACTACCGATAGCACCAAGTGGGTTAGGACCAAAATACTGAGGGAACGGATATCCTGCTATTGAATAAACTGCATTAAGAGAGTCAATTTCAATATCTTCAAATGAACCGGAACCGCTTGCTCCACCCATTGGAGAATTGTTTACACTTGGGATACCCCAAATAATATCATCAGTGTTTAAAGCAGATAAAGTATCTGCTAATCCCGCATAATCTTGTAAGAAATTAGTCTTTGCATAATCAGGGTCACAAACTTTAGCACAGCCAGTAAATAATAGATTACCTCCACTATTAAGATAAAATCTTAGTATATCGTAATGGTTTACTAAATGGACTTCTCCCAAAGTAGAGGGAAAAAGCTCTTTAGGATTATTAGCATGCCAAATAATAAGTTTATATTGCTGAATATCTGATGGAGCAAAATATGGTGCAATATTCACTTCATCTCTAATATCTCTATTCAAATAAACGACATTATGAAATGGCTCTTCATTTAGATCAAAGGTAGTAACTTCTTCAGGGCAATCCTCAAGAAGATTATCGTAGAATATGTCCACAGAATCTTCTACAGCAAATATCGGAGTTGCTTTTGTATCATCTACAACAAGGACACCTTCTTTTTCATTTTGTTCAACTCTTTCGTGTAGTGCAAATTCAAGTATTTCAGGAGTTGGGTCAATTGCACCCTGTAAATCCGCAGCTCGCACTTTAAATATATGTGAGCCTGATGGTAAATTAGTCAATGTACAGGCTTGTTCCTCACTAATTGGAACTCTCATCCACTCTTCGCCAGTAATATCATCAACAATTGCAGTTCCAATTGGTGGAATACCATCTGCATTACCATCTAACTGAATATCCATAAATTCTATATCACAGAAATAGCGGAAATACATATCTAAATTCTCATCATAAGAATATGTATGACCTGCATAATATATTCTATAATGCTCAGAAGCATACTCATATTCTCCCAGGTAACTCCATTTCAAATAGATTCTGATATCATCAGACCAGATTGCAGAAAGGTCTTCATTTATATCCATATAAAACCTATTTGCATAGTGAAACTCTCCAGACACAATCTCATAAGGTATCTCTTCCTGATAATTTGATAAGTATGTTAAATAAGTATATTCGCCAAGAATATAGATATATGGAGTAATATTTAAACGAATATCACCTAATATGGTTTCATAATATTCATCTGGCCATTCCTGCCATGAGCTCATAAAAGGACAGGCTTCGGGTTTGAAATGTCCTCTTACAAAGAAGGTCATTTTTGCATAATCAGGGTCTTCCATTCCAGCATAATTAACTGCTTTTACTTGCAGCTGAGTTACTTCATTAAATTCATTTACGCTTAGAAATGGCTTTCCAAAAGGATTTCCACCAGGATATTCAGCCTTTAATATCACCTCATCAGGATTTTCATAATCTTCAGTAAAATACCATTCTGTACTATCTAATATGGCATCTTCATTCCACTGAACAACCATAGAATCTGTTCCTACTCTTTCATAATATACAAGGCGATATTTATAATATGCGGCAAAAGGGGATGCGGAAAACTTAAAATGAATTCCTGCACCAACACGGAACGAATCTATATTTCCCTGTGTGGTGTTTACAAATGTGGTGGGCAGTATGCTTCCTTCACCATGTAAGCCAAGATATTCAAAAGTATCCTCAGGATATACAATCCATTCTGAGTTGTCAGAGTTAGTTCCAGCAGAAACTGTCCAGTCAATATTTCCTTTGAACACAGAATCTTTTCTTACTAATGTGTGATTTTGGGTTGCATTTTGTATTCCAGCAACATCCCATCCTTCTCCAGGATTTTCATCAGGAATCCCAATGACATCTATAAGTTCCCAGGCTTGACCACCATCAGTTGTTTTTTCTAATCCTCTTGCATCATTTCCGTTAAAATGCACAACACTTGGATAAGAAAGAATTTCATCTGCAACATTTTGCAAATTCGTATCTGCTTCATCGGTTGTTATTACCCACACATCTCCTTGAGGTAAAAATGCCGAAGCCGGAAAAGTATGCCAATATTCCCATCCATTGCCATTAACAGCTTGAGCTATTCTATAATTTGAAAGATCCACTTCAGAGCCGGTATCATTATAGATTTCCAATGCTTTGTTTTGAGAGTTTCCTTCTATATATTCAGAAAAGAAAAGGTCTGAGTAATAATTATTTAAAAATGCAAGGTCAAAATTAGAATCGTGGAATTGCTGAAGAATATCAGCAATTTCTGTTAATTCATCAAAGTTATCACCAAGGAAAATTGCTGAATATATAACAGCTGAATCACCTGGTGCTATATTTAAGCTTGAGTCTGTTGGTGCAATAAAACCATTCATGTCACCATAATATGAATACATAAAACGCGTATCACATGGATAATCAACCTGTGCGTTAGGATTATCTCTTAGTGAAATGTACTTATATTCATTAGGATTTCTATCTGTCATAAGCCAGTATTTTTCATTGCGATATGGAGGTGTAGTAAGATGAGATTCATCTCGTGGTCCATCTCCTACTTCCCAGGTGTAACATGCATAATTTGCATAAATCTGAGGTGAAAATATTTTTGCTGCAACATATCCTTCAGTAAGTCCTCCATCTCCATCATGGTCATAACTGAAGGGAAATTCATAATCTGAGCCGATAAAATAACTGCTTACATCTTCAAGTGAACGATCAGAGGAGGACCATGATTGTGGTCCTATATCACAGTCAAAAAAATATCCTAAAGTATAATCAAAGAGTGTATCCAGTTCATTCATATTATAAATAGTAGTTTTAAGTAATGCAAGTTTCTCAATTTTATATCCATTCCAACAGAATGACTCCTGTTTTACTGCTATATTCAATGGGGTATGACTCTGACCAAAAGTCCATCCACCCCATATTCTATGTCCAGGTGTTCCAAATGGACTGTAATCATAAGAATAGGACATAATATTTTCTGCACCATAATATCCACCGTCTTCATCTACTAAGCCGTCCCCATCATCGTCATAAGGCATTGTAAAACAAAAGATGCTATCAGGGTCATAAGGAAAACCAATCATTCCTATTGGGTCTTCATCAATTTGTCCATCTCCATCATCGTCATAGTCTGGAATTCCATCAGAACCATAAAACTTAAGTGTACTGTCAGAAGAATTGTATTGATAATATAGAGTTCCAAGTGCGTTTTCTTCCAGAGGATTATAAGCAGGTAGTAATTCATACATATCAGCATCACCATCAAAGCCTACTGTGGTCAAAGTATCAATAACTCGTCCAAAGCCCATATTAGTTGTTCCAGTTTCGGAGTATTCCTCATCCTGCCAGTATAATATTTGTCCATATTCATTTCTTCTTTGCTTTGAAGCTCCAAACCATAGTGAGCCAATATATAAATAATCAATCCCAGAACCCTTGGGAAACTCAAGGGATGGCCATTGAGGGACAACATCATCACCAGAACCCAAACAACCATAATTTGAAGTACGAAGTTGAAATGCTCCTATATCGTGAATCTTAAATATGTCCAGCATTCTTGTGGGCGCACTACCTTCCTTTACCTGTCTGGCAGATAAAGATATACATACCAAAGTAAATGTTATTGCAATCAATACTATTTTTTTCATGATTCCTCCATTCATTAAATTTAGATTTAGAATCTGTATGCTATTTAGCCCATCACTGTGGCAATTGAATCTGCTGCAGTTTCTTTTTTTTGTTATCTACAATGACTGTAAACCCTTCTATTTTTGCTCAGTTCAAAAGTGTTTTCTAGCAAATGCTCTACCAGAGTGACTCTTCAGATATTTCTCAAATGCCCATGCTTTGTCTTTTGTATCAAACGCAATTGCTGTTTGTATTTGCCATGGTTTATATTTAGATGTATATTTTACTTCTCCATTATTATGCTTTGCTAATCGTTTATCTAAATCTTTAGTATACCCAATATAATGACAATCTTTGTGGGAAATGCTTGTTAAAATATAAACATAGTGAAACATTTTGTGCCCTTATATCTGGCCTGCTAAAGCATCGGTCTTCGTTAAAACTTCGCCAAGATAAGTAGTTTTGAGCAAATCTTATAACACATAAATTGGAATGGCACAGCTTCGTCTACGACTTCGCCGTTTTAAACATGACTTTGTTACGACTGAATTAACAAACTTAGAAAGAATATTTAATGCCCGTCTTCACTTCGTTTCGCAGTGGCAGTCTTCGTTTTTCGCTTTGTTAAAAACAAATATAATTAATATATTAATCAATATTGGTTTACCAAGGCGTAGTTCCGATTTATCGGAACGAAGACTGGTGGAGGTGGCGGGAGTTGAACCCGCGTCCAGAGATTTGGATACAAGAACTTCTACATACTTAGTCTGTTGTGATTTTCTTATTCTGTTCAGAACAACAAACAAATCCTTACAGAACCAGTCTATAAATTTCAATACTGCTTATAGACATCACAATATTAGAGCCATTTTGAACGACATTTGAAGAGATGCAAATGGCAACATCAAGTCAAATGTAGCTACCTTTTTAGGCAGCTAATGCGAGATTTTCATCTGCAATTAGATTTTGCATTACCATTTTTTCATCCGAAGGATTTACCTCCAGCAGACAGGATAGGTAATCTCCCTGATATGCTATTCCTGTACCCACAGTCCCTGTCGAAGCCTGTCACCCCCTATGTATATGTCAAAAAACAAAGTTTTATTTTCTTATTAAAATTTAAAAATAATATCTTTTTTGTCAAGTTTTGTATTGCTTTGAAAAAAACGGCTTAATGTGATTTATATTACAGAAAGCCGTATTTTTAATATATCTTACAATTTTAAAATTGAATCTCTACACCAAGTTTATGAGTTGGTCCTTCATCAAGAGCATCAGGACAAAAGGCATAGTCAAATCTTAACTTTTTTAATTTAAGAGAAGCACCGAAATTAAGGTCTTCTCCATCTAAACCAGCACGGACCCCTAAAACATCAGCCATCCAGGCTTCTGCTCCAAAATGTAGTTTAAAGTCACCTTCTGCATCTTCTTCATCAATAAAAGTTTGAGAAATATCTGCAGCAGCTAATAAATCAATTGCAGCAAGAGGTAAAAGGATTGATGCACCTGCTCGTAAAGTTGTTGGAATTTCATCTTCATTTTTAGAGTCAGTATCCCAAGTCAATTTTCCGCCAAGATTACTTATGCTTGCACCTATCCGTATAGGATTTAAAAGCAACATGGTTCCTAAATCAAAGGCAAAACCAGCTCCCTTATTATCATAAATTGTATGATTGATATATTTTGCAGTTCCGCCAAGACTTAATATTGGTAACAACTTTGCACCAGCAGATAATCCAAATGCCATTTCCGTATCATCAAACTTTTCTCCAGTTGGCACACCATCTACACATTCAATAATGTCACTTACACCAAAGCTGGTAAATGTCAGGGCAACTGCTCTACCTCTTTCATTACCCATAACAATTGTAGCTTGATAGTTTTGTCTATCCAGGGTCATAATATTATACATACCACCAATTCTGGAGTTAGTAATCTGTGCTAATCCGGCAGGATTGAAATACGGACCATTTACATCATCTGCAACACCAGTAAACGCATTACCCATACCAGCAGACCTTGCTCCAATTGGTATCCGCAAGAAAGCTCCACTTTCGCCACCCGAGGCTTCATTATCTGCAAAGATTGAGCCTACAAATACAAACATAATAGCAGCAAAAGATATAATTATTTTTGTGTATTTAATATTTTTTCCCCCCGATACATCGGGAGGATTTACACTTCGTTTCAACATTTTTATCTCCTTTCTTAGCGTAATACCGCTACTTTAATGATTGCTTTCTTACCAGCTTCATTTTCAATTAAACAGAAGTAAACACCATTTGCGACATCTTTCCCAACATCATTTTTTCCATCCCAAGTTAATGCATCTAATTCTGCCACTAACTGATTTGATACATCATATATCTTAACTTTTACAGGTGAAAGTGGATCATCAAAATTAGGATAAAATGTGCCAGTGCCATCATCAGGATTAAATGGATTTGGGGAGAAGTAAGGTTCTTCGGTTGGTTCTACAGGTCCAATGGTGACTATCACTTCATTATTATCTTCATTATATTCCTCTACATTTTCGTCAGCATCCGCTTGAATATATATATAATGAGTAAGTGTATCGGGCATTTCCCAATTCTCTAATATTACTGTTTCTTCATCTCCATTTCCCATTGGTCCAAGAGTAAATGCTCCGATTGGATTAACAATTATTGATGGGTCACCATCATAGAAGCGAACAATAAACTCACTAACAGTAGCACCATCATCAGTATGACATTCAATGGTAGCTTCAAAATTTATTAACTCTCCCTCAGCAGGGTGAAGATTTGATACCGTTACATTGTTTCCTGTTAATTCAAGATCAACATTTGATGTCCATAAGGTAACATATTTTGGAGCAGTGGTATCAGAACAAGCGTCGTGGGTATCCCAGATTCGTAGACCAACAAGGCCTGAGTATACATTATCAAATAAGACATCAGTTGTTACACCAGTAGCATCATCATATATTCCATCACCATCTGTATCCCATTCGTAGAGCGTGATTTCATCACCATCTGGATCGTACGAACCAGAGCCATCCAATGTTATAGTTTCACCAACTTCACCAGCATATGGTCCACCAGGATCTGCAATAGGTGCGTGATTTACACCATCATCTACTATTGTAAAATGGACATCCGTGTCCATTAGCGTATCACTACCAGTAACACGCAAAGTGACTTCAAAAGTATCTTCCACAGAATATTCCCATATTACAAATTCACCAATAGCATCAGGATTATCCCAATCTATACCATCACTAGCATCAAAGTCCCATTCCCATTTAGTAATAAATTCCTCAGGATTTTGATGATAGGAATTTGCACCTGAATAAGCAATCGGAGTGTTTGTTGGTTGCGGCAAGTTGGAAGAACTAATGACAGCTACGGGTTGTAATTGAACTACACCTCGAGTTAATACTAATATTGAAGTAGGAGTTGTTCCTGCTGTCCAGGTAATAGCATAAGTTCCACCGGGCCAGGAACCATCAGCATTTTGACCATAATAGCTATTGTCAAGAAGGTAATCTGAAATCTCTTCATACCAGTCTATTGGTCCAGTACCAAATGTTGTAATATCGTAGAATTCCATTGCTTTTTTAAAACCATAAAGTGCATAGTAATTCCCACCTAACATTTCACCAACCGATCCATCATAGGTATCATAGAAGTGAACATCTAAAAAATTTAGACCATTTACAATTGTAGAATCAGTAATTGGTGTTCCAATATAATAATGACTTGCCAGACCTGCTCCTGTTTTAACATTATTATTCCAATAACCTGGGGATGTATATCCAAAACCACCATCAATATACTGACTATATTCAAGCCAATATGCCAGTTCAGTTTTTACCCATTCTGGTGTTTGTATTGGTGGCATATTTTGTTCAATTGCTTTCAGAGCAAGCACAGGCCATTGGACAGCTGAGTTATCACTTGAGCCATAATTACTAGTAGCAGCACCATATCGCCAACCACCACGTTGATTTCCAGAGGATGCGTCAGTTTGTGACCATGCAATACAATTCATAGCATCTTCCATTATTTCGTAATATGTCATTCCAGCAAGGTTACCACTTGCAACAACACTATCCGGTTGATTGCTTGCTGCAACAGACAAGCACCCAATACCATTTGCATATACATTAGTAGAAAAATAAACTCCAAAACCATTCCCATCAGTATCTGGATCACCAGCGGTTTGTACATTAATAGAAATTTTTCTTCCATGATGATTTATTATCCAATCTAAGCCTAATTGAACAGTTTCAGCATAAATATCCTCATCACGATCATTATTTCCGTGATGTGCATTCTCTTCAAATGCCAATACTACTAACCCTGTATTACCCATTCCGTAATAATCACTTGAATCGTACCACCAACCATTTGCATCTTGGTTTAAGTACAGCCAGCGCATACCGTCTTCAATAGCAGCGTTAATTCGCTGCTGTTTACTGACGATTGGAATTACATCAATAGTTGTATGATCAATATCTATTTGGCTGTTGTCATCTGTCACTGTTAAAGTTACAGTTTTTATACCTCCTGTAGTATAGGTATGTGTTACAGCAATATCGCGAGAGTCCGTTACATTTCCTGTCAATATAGTTCCATCGCCAAGATTCCATTCATATGTTCCTGATGTAATATCACCCCAATGAACATTGCCCCAGATTGTAATTTCTCTGCCAACCCAACTATAATAATGTGGCATACAATTTACCATCGGTCCAGCCTGTCTTGAGCGCATTATTACATCCCAGTCACCGGGGTCATTCATTTCAGGATGCGGAGGGGCTTTTGAATATTTTTCAAGTAACTCCTGTGCTTGGATTATCAAATCATCTGCCAATACAGATGATAGCATTAAACCCAATGAAATAATAACCCCGATAAGTATTAATAGAATTTGTTTTTTCATAGGATAATACTCCTTTCTTATTTTTTATCCTCTAATTTCCTCTAAACATAAAACACAATAGCTTGTAACTAATACCTTGTTATTTTCTCTCCATCTGCCGTTTTCATTCTGCCACCATCCCTCTTCATTTTGAATCTTTAGAATTTGATTAGCTAGTTCTTCTCGCCAATTGTGTTTTACATTATTGTTATCAACAATAATATCCTCACCATAAACCCTTAGTGCCCTTGCCATCGTATGATAGTAATAAAACAATCCTTGATTACCCATTTTAGGTGTAGTTTCAATAACAAAATTATTTCTTATCCAATTATACGCAGCTTGAATTCGTGGGTCATCTCTGTCAAGTTTTGCATAAATCATACTTTTCAAACCAATATAGGTCATACTACCATAAGAGGCTACACCACCTGCTTTACTTTTTCCAGCTTCATACATAAATCCACCATCATTTTCTGAATATGCTTCTGGATTATAAGCTTTTAGATTTTGACACCGTTGCAGGAAAATTAGTGCTCTTTCGAAAAATAATTCCTTTGCTTCTTTATTTCTTATTTCTTGCCTTTGTGGTTTCTCAATATCAATTGGAATTGTTTCTTTTTCCATTAACGATTCAATTACCCATTGCATATTAGATAAATCAGGTCTATTATCACTTCTATCATACCCAATTCCACCATAATATAGACTGTCAGGTGAATATCCCTCAGATTCATCAAGTTGAATGTCTAATAAGAATTTTTCAGCTTTATCAATTAGTTCATCATATTTTGTATCATTAGCTTCTTTCAGAGCCATTAAACAAATTGAAGTATTGTAATTAGGAAGGTCTCCAATATGGATTGAACCATCCAATTTAGCACAATTAACAATAAAATTCAATCCTTTAGACACAGTTTCAAAATTTGAGGTAATATTAGGATTACTTCGTAACATAGCAACTACAACCAAAGCTGTAATTGCAGGATAATGTTCCCAACTTCCATCTTCTTTTTGTTGAGCTTCTAACCATGTTAATCCTAATTTAATAGAATGCTCAATTTCTTTTTGAATGGATAAGTTGACTTTGGAATAAGAATTAGAAAAGCAGATAACTATCAGAAAGAATAAGAATGTAATTTTTTTCACAAATTTACCTCCTTTCGTGACAATACAGTGTCACTAATAACCTGTATTTCATTTTAATTATTTGGTCTAATTATGATTTTAGCTTTTGTGCCTTTACTTGGTACAATTCTTGAATTAACTGAGTAAAGCATGTCGTCATTTCGAGTTTCCAAAGGATTATCAATGATTGAATATGGGTCATGATATGTTGTAATAATAGATTCTTCAATATCAGCCATAAAATGCCCTTCAACAAACATTGACCCCAAGAAAATCCAGGGTGTTTTCATCATTTCTTTTTCTCTAATAAGATTATAAGCTAATTGTTCAATTCTTACATTTACAATGTTATTAAGTGAATCAATCCATTCAACAAAAATTAATAATGAATCACTGTGAGGAATCTTATCTTTGTCTTGATAATCTGAATTTTGTTTGCATCCAAATCCTAACAATAGTAATGCGACTTGAAGATGCGAAGGCACAATATCTGTTTTCAAAACACTTTCATGCAATTTGCCATGCTTTCCACACAAAATCAATTCTATCATTCCTTTTTCCATATTAAATTCAGCAGGAAAAATGATTTCTTTTTTTTCTTTGTTTATAAATATACTTCCAATCCTGTATAAATTATCATTTATTTTTTCAATAGTAGAATTCTGAATTTCATCAGCAACTAAAATATTAAATAATAAAAAAGTTAGCAATACAGCTATAATAATTTTTGTCACTGTTACCTGTTATTAAAGAATGATATTATTAATTATAATTAACATTTTAATAAAACAAAAAAATTCTAATACATAACTAAAAACAATATAATATTTTTTTTATTAAAATTCAAAATATTGTCAAGTTTTATATAAAAATATTCATTTTAAATTATTTTTATATATAATAGAATGCAAAGTCAATTCATCTTATCATACTTCTTCTTAAACTCCTTTATTGTTTCATAAATTGACTTTGCGGCTCCATTCTGGAAATTTCTGTATTGTAATTTTCGTTCTTCCCACTTATTAGAAAGAAATGCAACCTCTACCAATATTGCAGGCATAAAAGCTCCCTTGAGCACATAGAAGTTTGCCTGTTTTACACCATTATCTTTAGTATTTAATCCTTTAACTAAATACCCCTGACACATTTCAGCTAATTCACTACTTTCAATAAGATATTCATTCTGCCGCATATCATAAAGAATAAAGTCTAAGTCGGAATATCTTTTGATGCTTTCCGGGTCTTCAAATCTAATAGCATCATTTTCCATAGCTTCAACTGCACGTGCTTCATCAGTTTGTGCTGTTGAAAGATAATAAACCTCTGTGCCGTTAGCTTTAGTATTATAAGATGCATTACAATGAATACTTATAAAAAGGTCTGCCTGATGGTTGTTTGCAAAATCTGTTCTATCACCAAGAGAAACAAATCTATCGTCTTCACGAGTAAGTAATACTGTTACATCAAGATTTTTTTCAAGAAGTTCTTTTACTTTCTTTGCGATGTTTAAAACTATATCTTTTTCTTTTAATACTATATGCCTACCAACTGCACCTGGGTCTTTACCTCCATGACCTGGATCAATTACTATTCGTTTGATTAGATACTGTTCCATAGTAGTAAGATTAACAATTATTCTATTATTCTTGATTACAACACGGTCAGGAAAGAATTTATTCGCACATAGATTTAAAAAATATTTCGGGATATAAAAATTACCATCTTGTATCTTTATATTATCATATAGATTATAGTTTTTTTTGCCAAATTTTACCCATTTATTATCAAAAAAGAATCTACACTTTTTATTAAAAACTGTAAAATCGATTATTTGTAAATTTGGATTAATATCTAAATTGGCTTCCAATACTCTTGTTAAATCATAAATATCAATATAACTTCTATTTTGCAGATGGTATATTTGAAGATGGTCTTTTCTGGATGAATTAACATAAGATACTGTATATTCGCTTGCAAAAAGTGAAATTGCTAAGAACAATAAAATAACTATAAAAAATAATTTTTTCATATGTAAATATAAATATGTGTATGGAATAGCCGAGTCTCTCGGCTGAATTCGGCAAGAGACTTGCCGACTCCAAACCATATTAAATTTTCATACTCCTTTGTCTTCCCGATGAATCGGGATCGGGATGTATGTTTCATATTAAATCTTTTTCTGATTATATGATTTTTTGTCAATTTATTATTGACACTTAAGTTATAAATCTTGAAATTTGAATTTATTATGAAAGATAAACTTTATATTATTGACGGCACGGCGGTTATCTACCGTTCTTTTTATGCTTTTAAGAACAGGCCCTTGATAAACTCAAAAGGAGAAAACACCAGCGCTATTTTTGGCTTTCTTCGTACAATCATTTCTATAATTGAGAAATTTAATCCAAAATACTTTGCAATTACTTTTGATGAAAAAGAGCCTACATTTCGTCATAAGAAATATCCAGATTATAAAGCTACAAGAGACAAAATGCCTGAAGAATTAGTTGACCAGTTAGACCCAATTCAAAAATTGGTTAAGTCTGCTAATATTCCACATCTGTCCTTGAGTGGCTTTGAAGCTGATGATATTATTGGAACTCTATCTCAAATATTTTCTGAAGAATATGATGTTGTAATAGTTTCTGGGGACAAAGATTTTTATCAGCTTGTAAGCGATAAGGTCACTTTGTTTGATTTATCTAAAGATAAGCATATTGGCAAAGAGGAAGTAAAGGAAAAATTTGGCACAACCCCTGATAAAGTTATTGATATTCTGGCATTGACTGGCGATTCTGCTGATAATATTCCTGGCATTCCAAAAATTGGGATCAAAACCGCTATTAAACTGATGGAGCAGTTTGGCAATTTGGAAAATATTCTTGCAAATGCTGAAAAAGTATCTCCAGAACGAATTAAGGAAAATGTAAAAAAATTTGCTCAGCAGGGTATCTTATCAAAGGAATTGGTTACAATTGACCGCAATGCACCGATAGATATTTCGCTGGAAGATTTGACTCTCCAAAATATTTTCACAGAAGATTTAAGAAGGTTTTGTGAACGATATGAGCTGAACACATTTTTGAAATATTTTGCACAAAAGAAAGAGGTCTCCCCTACCGAAGAAATTGAGTATTGCATAGTTAATGGTAAGTTGGAGTTTGATAAACTTCTCTCCAAACTGCAAAAGCAAGAAAAAATTTCTGTTGACCTTGAGACAAACTCTTGCAGTCCTATTAATGGAAAAATAGTTGGCATCTCAATCTGCTTTGAGCCAGATAAGGCATATTACATTCCAATAAGACATCATATTGGTAAGCAACTAAGTGCTAAAGATGTCTTAGCCTCGTTGAAACCAATTTTAGAGGATGATAAAAAACACTTCATAGGTCACAATATTAAATTTGATTATATGGTTTTTCAGAATGAAGGGATAGAAATTGCGAATCTTTATTTTGACACAATGATTGCCTCTTATCTTCTTTCGCCAGAGGAACACCGGCATAACCTTGATGCAGTCAGTTTACGATACCTACATCACAAAATGATTCCGATTGAAGCCCTTATTGGCAAGAAAGGAAAGAACCAGTTATGTTTTACTGAAACATCCATTGAAGACGCATCAAAATATTCCGGAGAAGATGCAAATATTACTTTCAGGTTATGGAAAGTTTTTGAGAAAAAGTTAGCGGAATTTAATATGCAGGAACTGTTTTTCAAGATTGAAATGCTCCTTATTAAGACCCTTGCAAATATGGAAAAGAATGGAATCTCGGTTGACCAGATTTTCTTTGGAAAACTATCAAAGGAGTTGGAACTCAAACTTGCAATCCTGCAAAAAGACATTCATCAAATTGCTGGTGAGATATTCAATATAGACTCGCCCAAGCAATTATCTGAAATATTATTTGAGAAATTGGGACTACCTATTATAAAAAAAACCAAATCTGGCTATTCAACTGATATAGAGGTTCTGGCAAAACTGAGTAGAGATTATGAAATAGCACAAAATCTTATACAATACCGTCAATTAAAGAAGTTGAAATCAACCTATGTAGATGCCTTGCCAAAACTGATTAATTCAAGAACTGGACGTATTCATTCTTCATTTAATCAGACCGTAACAGCAACCGGTCGGCTTTCAAGTTCTGAACCAAATCTGCAAAATATCCCTATTCGCACTGAGATTGGTAGGGAGATGAGAAAAGGGTTTGTGCCTCACCGTTCTGACTTTTCAATTCTTTCTGCTGATTATTCTCAAATAGAACTTCGTGTAATGGCGATAATTTCCAAAGATGAAAATCTTATTGCAAATTTTAGAAAAGGTGGGGATGTTCATTCTCAAACAGCTGCATTGGTTTTTGGATTAAAAGAAAATGAAATCAGCCATAATCAAAGACGGCAAGCAAAAGTTATCAACTTTGGAATTATGTATGGAATGGGTTCATATTCTCTGTCACAAGATTTAGGAATTTCACGAAAAGAAGCCCAAGAGTTTATAGAAAACTATTTCTCGCATTATCCAAGTGTAAGAGAATATATTGATACAACAAAAGAGTTTGCTCACAAGAATGGATATGTAAAAACCATTTTCAATCGGCGACGCTACCTTCCTGGCATTAACAGTAATAATCATCAAATCCAGGCATTTGCTGAAAGAACCGCTATAAATATGCCCATTCAAGGCACTGCAGCTGATATTATCAAAATCGCTATGAACAATATCTATAACAAGATAAAAGATAAGGGCGATGAGATAAAAATGATTATACAGATTCACGATGAATTAGTTTTTGAAGTTAAAACTGATATTATTGATAAATACAAATACTTGATAAAGACAGAAATGGAATCTGTTTTGCCGCCAGAATACAGCAATATTATCCCATTAGTTGTTGATATCGGGTATGGCAAAAATTGGCTGGAGGCACATTAGATTAGTTGAATCGGTTGAATTAGTTAAATCAGTTGAATCGGTTAAATTGGTAAATTAGTGTCTGTCCGTTTTTGTCATTCCCGCATGTTTTAAGCGGGAATCTCCTTTGTAAATTCAATAGATCCCTGCTAAAAGATTGCTGGAGTGACAAATTAATAAGGACAAAAGGTTTCAATATTATCTGACCAATACATTGGAGATGAAACAGCCAAAGGAGATAAGCTTTCTTATGGACCTTACAAGAGAAGGTCAAGAAGCACAACGGATAAAGGAAAAAGTCCCAATTCTTGTTGTGGTTGGCAATCCACCATATTCAGTGAGTTCAGAAAACAAGTCTGATTTTATTGAAAACTTGATGAGCGATTATAAAGAAGATGTGAGAACCGAACGGAATATTCAGCCGCTTTCTGATGACTACATAAAATTCATTCGTTTTGCACATTGGAAGATAGAACAGGCTGGCAAAGGAATTATTGGATTTATTACAAATAATTCTTATCTTTCTGGAGTAATCCATCGTGGGATGAGGAGAAAACTACTAAAAACCTTTGATGAGATTTTCATCCTGAATCTTCATGGTTCTTCAAGAATTGGTGAAAAGACTCCTGAAGGAGGTAAAGATGAGAATGTATTTGATATCCAGCAAGGTGTTGCTATTGTCTTATATTTAAAACAGGAAAAACCACAAAAAGACAAAAAGGTCTATTATGCTGACCTCTGGGGACTAAGAGAGGGAAAATATAAATACCTTTTTAGAAATGATTTGCAATCAACCGAATGGCAAGAACTTACCCCAACCGCTCCTTATTACTTCTTCGTTCCAAAAGATTTTACTCTGCAAGAAGAATATAAAAAATTCTGGAAGGTAACGGATATTTTTAATAAGTTTTCAATTGGAGTAGTAACAAGTAGAGACCATTTTGTTGTCGGATTTAATAAAAACGAAATAATTCAAAGGTTAAGAATATTCACAGGAAGTCTACCAGATGAATTAGTGAAAAAATCACTGAAAATAAAAGATACACGAACATGGAATTTGTCTGAAGCAAGAAAAGCAATTAAATCTGAAAAATTATATGATAAAATTTATCCTTATTCTTTTCGAATTTTTGATGAGAGATTTATATGTTACGATCCTTATCTTATTGAAAGGGATAGAATGCATATAATGAAAAGTTTTACATATGAAAATCTAGCATTATCTACAACAAGACAAGAACATAAAATTGGAGAGTTCGGTGCTTTTATATCCAGTTTTATTAGTGATTATCATTATCTATCACAAAGTACATACTTCTTCCCACTCTACCTTTATAAACAAGAAGAAGAGAAAAAGCATAAATCGAAAAGTACTATTATGATGGTTTTTGAGCCAAAAGCAGAATATAAAACAAAAGAGCCAAATTTCACTCCCGAATTCATAAAAGCCGTATCCACTCTTTATAAAAAAGAACCAACCACTGAGGAGATTTTCTATTACATCTATGCTGTTCTTTATTCCCACACTTACAGAAAGCGTTATGAAGAATTTCTCAAGATAGATTTTCCAAGAATTCCATTTACATCAAATTATAATGTATTCAAAAAATTAAGTAATCTTGGGAAAGAACTTGTTAAACTTCACTTGTTTAAATCTCCAGAACTTGCTGAGACTGGAATTGCTTTTCCCAAAGGTAACTCCAATACTGTGGAAAAAGTCTTTTATGATGAAAAGAACCAAAGAGTTTTTATAAACAAAGACCAGTATTTTGAAGGCATAACGAGAGATGTTTGGGAATACAGAATCGGAGCCTATCTGGTAATGCATAAATACCTGAAGGATAGAAAAAAACGAATACTTTCTCTTGATGAGATTAATCAATATATGAAAATGGCAAAAGCAATTCGTTTGACAATAGAGCTACAGGAAAGGATTGATGAGGTCTATAGACAAACTGAAATTTAAGTGATGGTTAAAACTTGCCACAGACCTGCCCGCCGCTTCGCTTTGGCAGGCGGGGACACAAAGACACAGAGTTTTTATATCCTATTTTAAGAAATTATTAAGTTTTTCTCCGTGTTCCCTACCTGACGGTAGACAAGTCTGTGAGTCTGTCGCTGACAGATATTTGCACTGAATTATAGTATATGCAAAATAAAAAAAAGAAGAAAATCTATTTACTCCCAATCGGAGATATTGATAAAACATTATTAGAAAAACTTAAAGAACCTTTACAAGAAAGATTCAAACTAAATGTTGAGATTTCCTCTTCTTTGCCTATGCTTGAAGACGCGTATAATCCAAAAAGAAATCAGTATTTAGCCTCTCCTATTTTACATCAGTTAAAGAAGAGTATCCAACCTGATGCAGAAAGAACACTGGGGATTATTGGTAAAGATCTCTACACCTATGGACTGAATTTTATCTTTGGTCTCGCTGATATAAAAGGTAATGCATGTCTAATTTCTGTTACTCGTTTAAGAGAAAGTTATTATGGCAAAAGCGAAGATGAAAACTTATTTTTCCAAAGGGTGCTAAAGGAAGCGGTTCATGAATTAGGTCATACTTTTGGTTTAAGACATTGTGATAACCCAAAATGTGTTATGCATTTTTCAAATTCATTACCAGAGACTGATATAAAAGAAGCTGATTTTTGTCTTAAACATCAATTGGAATTGGAAAAGAATATATCTAACTTGCCTTATGCAAAAACTTAAATATTATCATCACAAATACAATGACTAATTACAAATTACAAATTTCTAATAATCCCGACTTGTCGGGACAAATATCAAATGACAAATATAAAAAATTTGACCTCCAAAGTATTTACATTCGACATAATTGTGCATTTGGATTTTGACATTTTATTTGTTCACCCAGAGGAATACGAAGCAATTTTTGTTTTACAAAAATTATTCCACTGGGCAAATTAGATATTAGTCCCCGAATAAATCGGGGATTGTAATTAACCGATGATTCAATGGTAAATAAATAAAAGATTATGTTTGGTCCCTCAAATGCCATATCAAGCATTTTTAGAAAAAGATTTTACGCCGTTTGACCCTCTTCTTTTAGCTGAAGAAACAAAAAAGATTGTATGTCAGAATCTCTCGCGTAAATATACGAATTTCTATTGTACAGGCGTTTATGGTGGTATTTCTACTGGATATCTTTGTGGATGTTGTCTCAGATGTATATTTTGCTGGGTCAGTTTTTCTCGTGATTTTCCTTTCAAGTTTGGAAAGTTTTACACTCCCAAAGAAGTGGCTTATAAACTAATTTATAATGCAAAAAATAAAGGAATAAATAAGTTAAGAATTTCAGGTGGAGAACCAACTATTTGTAAAGAACATCTTTTAGAAATCTTGAATTTAGTAAATAAAACAAATTACTTCTTTATTTTAGAAACAAATGCTATACTTTTAGGAAATGACAAAGAGTATGTTAAAGAGTTAAAAAAATACAATAACTTATATGTAAGAGTATCACTTAAAGCAGGAACTGCTGAAGGATTTCAAGAAAGAACTGGGGCTCAAGGGAAATTTTATGAACTCCCCTATCATGCTCTGGAATATCTAAAAGAAGCAGGTATATATTTTCGTGCTGCTGTGATGAGCGACCCCAGGCTAATGCCAAAAGAAGAAAGAAAACAAATGATAAAGAAGTTGCATCAAATAGGCTATAATGATTATCTTGAAGAAGAAATTTGTGACCCATATAATACATCGGTTCTTAGGTTGAATAAGGCAGGATGGAAAATCTTTTAGATAATTGTAACCACAAAGGCTCAAAGGCACAAAAGATGAACTATAGGTTTTAAAGTGAGAAACTATAAATTAAATCTGTGTTTATCCTATGAAATAAGAGTAAATAAAAAAGGGAATAAATAAACTGATAAAATATTTCACAGTGTTGAATTCGCGTACATTCGTGGTTAAAGTTTTATTTGGATGAATATAAGAAAATTACACAATTGGCAAGTTTCACCACAAGAAGCTATAAGTATTCAAAAAGAACTTAAAAAAAAGGTTATTCTTGAATGTCCTTATCAATCTTTAGAAGATATAAAAACGGTTGCTGGTTGTGATGTGAATTATGAGAAAAAGAATGCAATTGTGCAAGTAGCAGTTGCTTTGATTATGCTCAAAGATTGGTCAATTATTGAAAAGGTTATAATTAAAAAACCGTTAAATCAAGCCTTCCTATATATCCCTGGATTATTATCATTTCGGGAAGCCCCATTTTTGCTTTCAGCTCTTCAAAAGATAAAGGGAAATCCTGACGTAATCCTTTTTGATGGACAAGGAATAGCCCATCCTCGGAGATTAGGTTTGGCAACACATATTGGAATATTGATAGACAAGCCAACGATTGGCTGTGCAAAATCTTTGCTTTGTGGTAAGTATGAGGAACCGAAAAATAAAAAAGGAGCATATTCCTTTATAACAGATAAAAAGAGTGATGTGATTGGAGCAGTGTTAAGAACAAGAAAAGATGTAAAACCTATTTTTGTCTCACAGGGATATAAAGTAAGCTTGGATTTAGCTTTGAAAGTAGTTTTAGCCTGTTCGCCAAAATACAGAATCCCCGAACCATTAAGGCTAGCACATTATTATTCTAAACATTGAATTCCCTCTTCTCTTCTGAAAATATTGACCTGATTACTAAATGAAATAGTATCTTGTAAAAATAATTCTATAAATTTGGTAAGTAAGTTATGAATATAAAACTAAAATATGGCAAAGGTTATAAAGAGCTCAAAATATCTTCAGAAAATATTATTGATGTATTAGAGATGAAAGCAATACCAGCATGCAAAAATCCATATCAATTGATTAAACAGAAACTAAACTCCCCTATTGGCACAGAATCTTTATCAAAACTTTTAGAAAAGACGATGCCAGAAAATATTGTAGTTATTATTAGCGATATTACACGACCAGGACCATTTGAGCAATTACTTAAACCATTGGTTGATGAAATATTAGCAACTTGTATAGATATGAATAAGATACGATTTGTTATTGCCAATGGCACACATAGAAAAATGACTGATGCCGAGATGCGGTTTCAGTATGGTAATTGGATAGTTGATAATTTTAGTATCCAAAATCATGACTGTCATGCATCCAATTTGGTTTCTTACGGTAAGATGGAATCTGGCAATGAGTTAAAGATTAATAAAACAGTAGCAAATGCGGATTTTCTTATAACTACTGGAATTCTCAACACTCATTATTTTGCTGGTTTTGGAGGCGGTAGAAAATCTATCCTCCCGGGAGTCTGTGGATATGAAACCATACGGAGAAACCATTCAAATATTATTTATGATTATGCAAGATTGGGGAATTTGGAAGGCAATCTCATACATCTTGAAATGTGCGAAGCAGCTGAAAAAGTGGGCGTGGACTTTTGCTTAAATATGCTTATAAATGATAAAAAGATGCTTGTAGATTGTTTTACTGGCGATATTGAAAAAGTTTTCGAAATAGGTGTAACCGCTATTAAGAAACTTTGTTCTGTAAAATTTCATCAATGTGTTGATGTGGTATTTGTGTCTGCAGGAGGCTACCCAAAGGATATTAGCTTCTATCAATCACAGAAGGCGTTAAATAATACAATAGAGTTAGTTAAAGATGGCGGCACAATTGTCCTTGTTGCAAAGTGCGGTGAAGGTGTGGGTCAGGATGAGATGGAAAGGGTATTAATTTCTTCTAAAAATCTGGATGAGCTTTTTGCAGTAAAGCAGGAAGATATTCAGATTGGCGGGCACAGAGCTTTTGCAACAGGAAAGTTGCTGAAGAAAGCTGATATTTTGGTTATTAGCAGTATGAAACCAGAAAAAGTTAAAAGTATTCATTTCATACCGATGGACTCATTTGATGATTGTAAGGATTTTATAATAAAAAAACATGGTAAAGATTTTAGATCATACATCATCCCTAATGGCTCTATGTTCTTCCCAATAGCTGAAATAACATAGATATAACATATTTTTGGTGATATAGGGTTAATACTGGATTTTATAAATGATAGAAGTAGTAGCAAAAAGATGTAAAAATTACGATAGAGAAAAAATAAAACAAATTATATATGAGATATTTTCTTCTCAAAAATTTTTAAATAGATTAAATAATCTTGATTCAGTTTTATTCAAACCAAATCTTTTAGGACCTTATTCTCCAGAAAAAGGGATAACCACTCATCCCGAATTTATAGCAGCTTTGATTGAAATTTTGAAAGACTACAACATAAAAATTTCCCTATTAGATAATCCGGGTGGAACGGTAAAATATGAGAAGGTTTTGCATGATACGGGGATGGAAGATTTATCAAAAAAATACGATATTGAAATCTTGTATCCTGCAATTTCTGGCATAAGAAAGTTTAAGAAATCTACTTCAGTCCGCCAGCTGGCGGATGAAAATATAGAATATATTGTAAGCAAACCATTTGTAGAATGTCAGGCTATAATTAATTTGCCAAAATTAAAAACCCATACACTCACACTCTTTACTGGTGCGATAAAAAATTGTTATGGAATCGTGCCTGGTTTAGCCAAATCAAGTTATCACCGCATTGCCCCTAATCCAACAGAATTTGCAAAAATAGTTGTAGATATTTACAAAATAGTTAAAGATAAAATCGTATTTAATCTTATGGATGGAATTGTTGGTATGGATGGGGATGGACCTTCTTCTGGTGATACAAAGAATTTCGGTGTAATATTCGGAAGTTACAATGCAGTTGCACTTGATTTTTGTGCATCAAGAATGATGGGCTACAACCCGAAAAAGATACCAACTATTAAATTTGCAGCAGACCAAACGCAAATCTCTTTGGCTGATATAAGATTAATCGGAGATTTTAGTGAGAATTTTGTTCTTAAGAATGTAAACATTAGAAAAAGTAAAATAACTAACTTAATTTTGCGTGGCCTTTCTACATCTTTTAAGAATGTATTTCAAAAGATATTTTGGGCTTATCCGAACTATAATCCAGAGAAATGCACAAAATGTGGAATATGCGTGAAATCTTGTCCCACATCAGCACTTAGAATTTCATCAGTCTCCCCAATTTCATCGGGAAGCCCAGACGGAAAAGAGTCTCCTATTCCTCAGTTGAATAGAGAAAAATGTATTCTATGTTTATGCTGCATTGAAATGTGCCCTGAGAATGCGGCATATCTTGAAAAGAGTTTTATAGCGAAATATTTAATAAAATAACTCTTTATTGATTGTAAAAATTCGGATTTTATTTATTATTTAATTTTTTAAAAAATTTTATTCAAAGCATAAAAATTTGACAACTTGTTAATAAAAAAAATTTCTTGCACTTAGAGGAGAAATGAGAAGTATTTTTAGTTTTTTGAAATTTTTATTATTTCCAGGCAAGTCTATAAACCAGTTAATAAAATACTGGTTTGTTATAGGCACCCTTTATGCATAATATTTACGGCATTTATGTTTAAACATAAATGCCTTTTTTCAGTTAGTAAAACTTATCAGTTAATTCTTAATATTTTATAGTAGAAGTCAGACAAGGAGCAATAATGCGAAAAGAGATTGAGATTCTCTGTCAGTTACAGGTATTAGATAATAAAATCAGAGCGGCAAAAAAGGAAAAAGAAAGATTACCAAAAGAGATTGAAAAACTTGAAAACAAGTTTAATCTGGAACAAGAATCAGAGAAGAATATAAAGCAAAGACTTGAGCAGAACCTACAACGACAGAAGAAATTAGAACTTGATATTGCGGCTAATAATCAGGAGATAAATAAGTATGAGAATCAACTGTTGATAGTAAAAACCAATAAAGAGTATAAAGCATTGAATTCTGAAATTACACATCGTAAGGAAGGAAATAGTGAGATTGAAGAGCAATTAATAGAATTGTTAGAAGCAGAATCTGCATTGGAAGAAGAAAAGAAGCACATTCTTGAGTTATTGGCAAAAGATAAAAAAGCTTTAGAGAAAGAGAAAAAAAAGATAAATATTGAGATTGATGAATTAATCAAGGAGATAGCTCAAGGAGAAAGAGAAAAAATAGAATTATCAAGGGAAATACCTGATGTTTTATTTAGAAGGTATCAGCGTTTAATAGAGCATAAAGATGGAAAAGCGATATCAACAATAGAAAATGGAGTATGTTCTGGTTGTCATTTTCGTGTTAGACCTCAAATTATTGTTGAAGTTGCAAAGGGTGACTCAATAATTACTTGTGAAAATTGTTCCCGAATTTTAGTCTTCCCTAAGAAATCTGCTAAAGAGAATTAGACAATCGCTCAGCACCTATTTTTGAATAGACACAAAACTTGTCGGTCTCGGCGAGTAGATGGGCTGAATAACATTCTATCCTTTGCAAATATTTAATTTTGTAGAGTAGATATGTTTAAAAATAGGTGCTGGGAGGAAAGTCCGAACACCAGGAGCAAAATACTTCGTAACACGAAGTTCCTGTAAGGGAAAGATAGTGCCACAGAAAACAAACCGTCCCGATTTATCGGGATAAGGGTGAAAAGGTGGTGTAAGAGACCACCAGTTCCCCGAGCGATCGGGGAAGTTTGGTAAACCTTGTTGGTGCAAGGTCAAATATGAGAGAACTCTCCCGAGCTATCGGGGGAACGAATCGCTCCGTTCGTCATACTCTCGGGTAGACCGCAAAAATCAGTCATCCGCCAGTCGGCGGATGAATCCTAATATATCAGAATGCGGTGACGCCTGATTCAGATAAATGATTGTCGTCCCGACCTTTTAAGTCTGGAAACAGAATTCGGCTTATTATTTTCTTTAGCAGATTTATTCCTTATCAAAAAGTTCTTCCTCTTTTAAGTATTTACATTTATTATATGGAGATTAGATGAAAAAAAACTGGATTATTACCACTGAGCAAACTAATGTAAATCAAATTCAAAATCTACAAAGTTCACTTTCTTGTCCGTATATTATAGCTGAATTACTTTTACGAAAGAATATTAGCTCTCCTCAAGATGCTGAGGAATTTTTCCACCCAGATTTTAACAACTTGCATGACCCATACCTATTCAATGATATGGAAAAAGCTGTTAGGCGAATAATGCAAGCTATTGAAAATCAGGGAAAAATCGTGATTTATGGTGACTATGATGTGGATGGCACAACAGCAACATCCTTACTGCTAATTGGATTAAGAGAGTTAGGAGCAGTAGTTGATTTTTATATCCCCAACAGAATGATTGAAGGCTATGGTTTATCAATGTTAGGTAATAAGGCTATACTTAGTAAAAAAGCTCATGTTGTAATTACGGTTGACTGCGGGATAAATGCTGTTGATGAAATAAATTATCTTAATAAAGAGGGTGTTGATGTAATTGTTACTGACCATCATACACCCAAGAAGATTTTGCCAGAGGCCTTTGCCATTATTGACCCAAAACTTGAGGACTCAAAATATCCTTATCAAGAGTTAGCTGGAGTTGGCATTGCTTTAAAATTAATTATCGCTATTTATCGTAAATATAATCGTGATAATATAGAAAATGTTTCAACTTTTTTTGACCTGGCTGGACTGGGAACAATTGCAGATATAGTTCCCCTCACAGGAGAAAATAGAATTATCGCAAGTCTTGGTATAGAAAGGTTAGAAGAAAGAAAGAATTTAGGATTAAGTTATTTATTAAATCTTGCTGGATTGAAAACTTGCAAATTAAAATCAAGTGATATTGTTTTTAAATTAGCCCCAAGAATAAATGCTGCAGGACGCTTAGGAAGTGCAGATAGAGCTGTGGATTTGATGACTACATCAATTTCAGAAGATGCAAAAAACTTAGCATTAGCAATACATAATGAGAATCAAAAACGACAGCTAATTGACCAAACAACCTTTCGTGAAGCATGTGATGTGATTGAGTCAAAATATCAGGATTTAGATAAAACATTTTTTTTCGTTCTAGCAACAGACCATTGGCATCCAGGCGTTATTGGTATTGTTGCTTCTAAAATTGTTGAAAAATACAACCGACCTACAATACTAATTACTTTTGCAGAAGGTGAAGGTAGTGGCTCAGGTAGGAGTATCCATAATTTCAATATATTTGAATGTCTATCCCATTTTGAGGAATATTTGATAAGCTTTGGTGGACATAAATATGCTGCTGGCTTGACTATTTTGCCGGAATATATTGATATATTTGAAAAAAAGGTTAATGAATATGCAAGAAATAGACTAACCATAGAAGATATCCGTCCCCAAATCTATATCTCAGGAGAATTAAAACTGAATGAGATTGACAAAGACTTATTAGAATGGTTAAAACGATTTGCACCATTTGGTCCCGGTAATATGAATCCTATCTTTCTCAGTAGAAAAGTAATGATTGTGGGTTATCCATATACTGTTGGAACGAATCATCTAAAACTCAAAACAATCCAGAATGACAAAACATTAGATTTGATAGGATTTAATATGGGAGAGATGTCTCCTTTCCTGAAGAAAGGCTCTTATGTTGATATTGCTTATTCCTTGGAAGAAAATGTATGGCAAAATGTGACTAAAATCCAGGGCAAACTAAAAGATATTCGTCCTTTCCGTCTGGGCGCCGAGACCGAATGCATCTGAATAAAAAAACAAATAAATTCTCTTCAGCATATCTACTTTATAAATACCAAACTGTCTTTATAATTTTAATCATTTGCATTTCTTGTTCGCAAATATCTATATTAGAAAATTCTCATATACCAAAGTCCATTTCATTCCAAAAATCAATAAAGTTACCCTTTATCCCTGATAAGATTTGTTACTGCTCGTTCTCAAATACATTTTTGTTATTAAATGGAAGTGAAAACCTTATCTATCGGATTGATTATAATGGCAAGGTATTGCAAAAAATTGGAGAGTTCGGTTTTGAAAGAGGTCAATTTGCAAGTATCTCGGATATTACTACAGATAGTTTTGGGAATCTTTTCGTTGTAGATAAAGTAATAAATAAGGTTGTTGAATACGATGAAATGGGACAATTCATAAACAGTATCTCCTTTTCTGAACTTGCAGAACCTATATTAGTAGAGTTTAAAGACAGCGGAGATTTAATCCTTTATGACTCTCCAACAAATAAAATATATTGTTTTGATAACAGAAGAAAACTAAGGTATAATTTTGGTCAATTTATACTAAATCTTCCTATATGTCTTGTAAGCTCAAATAATGTAAATTATGTATTGGATAAAGGTAATAACAATATTATTGTGTTTGATAACTTTGGTGGGATTATCACAACAATTGAATCAAAAGATGAAATAATCAATATAAGCACTAATAAAAATATATTGTATTATATTGATTCTGTTAGCAACATTTTTTGCTATAAAAATCAAGGGAAAATTAGATATAAATTAGCTTCATTAAATGACTTTGTGCCTATTATTAGCCCCAAATTTATTATTGCATATAAAAAAGTAATTGGAATTATTGACAAAAATAATCTTTATATATTTCAATTGACTATTAAATAGCATATTGTAATAATTATATCAAGCAAAACTTTAAAGAGCTTGGAGATATTTTTTGCATTTTATTTTTCAAATAATTTTAAAAAGTGAAAGTTAGGAAATTAGTTACTCACAGAAAGAACTACTTCTGGCTATCAATTATTTCAGGTGTACTTTTTGGATTATCCTTAATTGATATTGGACTTGGTTTTTTATCATTCTTTGCATTCATCCCCTACTTAGCATTTGTGATTAAATCAAGTTCTAAACAATGCTTTTTAGATGGTCTAATATTTGGATTTGTTTTAAGTTGTATCACTCTTTATTCAATTATATTAGTTAAAGTTATTGCATTTATTGGACTTTTGATAGCAATGCCGTTGTATTTTGGGATTCTTACCCTTTTTATTAAAAAGATTCAATTACAATTCACAAAATCCTTCTTCTATCTTTTCCCAATAGTATGGATAGGTTTTGAATATTTTATGACATTAGGATCTTTAAACTTTCCCTGGCACAATATTGGATACTCTATTGCTAATTATTATTACTTGATTCAATTCGCAGATATATTTGGAGTTTATGGACTTTCTTTACTTGTTCTAATAGTGAACACACTGATTTACATATTTTTTTCAGGTAAATTTAAAGCACTATTTTTTATCATAATCCTATTGATATTATGGTTTGGTTATGGAATTTATAAAGATAGGACAATTAAACTTCAAAAAGAAGACCTAAAAGTTGGCATCATCCAATTGTGCATTTTACAAAAAGATAAATGGAACCCAGCAATTTTAGATTCCACTATAGAAGAATACGGGAAACAGCTTTCTGTACTTGCCAAAAAGGACAGTGTTGATTTAGTTATACTCCCTGAATCTGCAATCACAACTTATCTCTTGCATGAAAGAGAATACAAAAAAAGAATATCAGATATGGCAAAGGCTAATGATGTAAATATTGTTGTCGGATTTCCAGATTATGAAATAAAATGGGTAGAGAAAAAGCCGAAATATTACTTTTTCAATAGTGCAACTATGGTTGGCAAAGATGGAAATTTTCTACCAAAATATGATAAAATAAGACTTGTGCCTTTTGGTGAGAGAATTCCTTTCTTAAGCAAATTTCCAATTTTAGAAAAACTGCAATTCGGACAGGCAAATTTTGAATATGGTAAAAACCCAAGACTTTATACTATTGATAATTTTCACTTTCCTATACTTATCTGTTTTGAAGGTGTTTTTCCAGAATTATCCAGACAATATATTGAAAAAGGTGCTGACTTCATAGTGGTCATCACAAATGATGGATGGTTCCAGAAAACTGCATTCCCGAAAGAACATGCAAATAATACAAAAATTCGGGCTATTGAAAACCGTGTTTCTTTGTTTAGAGCTGCAAATACTGGCATTTCTTATATAATTAATCCTAAAGGAAAAGTAATTAAAAAGACGAAAATTTATGAGAAGAATAATATTTCTGATTTTTTGTTTACATCAAAAAATAATGTATCAATTTTTGTAAAAGTTGGATATATTCTGCCAATAATTTGTTTCTGGCTTTCAATTTTATTAATTATTTATGCAATATTTTCTAAATTATTACTCGTGAGGAAAAAATGATTAGAGAGATAAAATCAAAAACAAAGTATTATTACACAATGGGTGAGGTGTGCAATATAACGGGTCTTAAACCTCATGTATTGCGATTTTGGGAAACACAATTCCCACAGTTACATCCTCGTAGAAAAGAACGCTCCAACAGACGATATACCTCAAAAGATATTGAAACAATCAAGAAGATAAAATATCTCCTTTATGTAAAAGGCTTTAAAATTGAAGGTGCGAAAAAAAGATTGAAAGGTTTTACTGACTTTGCTGAAATAGAAAAGCAAGAATCTCATCAACTTGATGAAGAACGGAAAAAGATTCTAAAAGATGTTCAAAAACAACTTAGAGAAATCAAAAAACTTACTGAAAAGTTTATTACCTTCGAGTCGTAAGGAATAGAATGACGACGACTCGAAACAAAATGGATTGGCTCCGACTCGTCGTTCCCCCGATACGGTCATTCCCTGTTAAATATTGCTTCGCATTTCACAGGGTAAACTTCCCTACGGGGTAAACTTACGAGTCGGAATCCATCTGAGGTGGCCTATGAGATTAAAGATTGAACTTATATACGAAGGCAAACTGCCTTTTGATTTGCCTTTGAACTACAATTATAAACTAACAGCAAATATTTACCGTTTGTTTTCTAAATCTTCAAAAAAGTACAGCGAATTTCTTCACGATAAAGGCTTCATCATAAATGGCAAGCATCTAAAACTTTTTACCTTCTCTCGTTTGTTTCCAAGAAAATATGAAATCAAAAACCACAATCTTTCAATCCTTTCCCCACAGATTAATTGGTATTTCTCAACAATGATTGATAAAAGCATTGAACATATTGTTAAAGGAATTTTTTCAGATGAATATATTATTTTAAATTCTAGGGATAAAGACATTGAATTAAAATTTAGTCAGATTATATCAGAACCAGAAGTTGAATTTATAGAGAAAATGAAATTCAAATGTCTCTCCCCTATCAATGTGAATTCTAACAAAAGAAAGGAAGACCTGGATTATTTTATGGATACAGATCTATTTCGAGAGGAGTTGTATAATAATCTAAAAACGAAATACCAGTTGATTTACAATAAGTCGATAGAAACTGACATCCCTTTCCTTTTTGAGTTCCTACCAGAATATCTATTTAAAAAACAAAATAAGATTGCTGATTCTATCCAATATAAAACCAGCAATGGCAAGATAATTTACATCAAAGGCTTTTTTGCTCCATTCAAAACAGTATGCGACCCAAAACTGATAGAAATTGGCTATCAATGCGGATTTGGAATGCGGAATAGTGCTGGATTTGGGATGGTGGAGAAGATTGGTTGAATTAGTTCACCCCGTTAGATATTTATGTTTTTATATAGATATTATCCGCCAATTGGTGGGTATTAAAAAAGAGATATAAATTTTTTTTAATAAATTATCTAACGGGGTAAATTAGTAAAAATCTCCTCTTGTTTACCCTCCATCTTTTAGGAGGGCCTGTCCGTCCTCTGGCGCGACTCCTTTGCCCTTTTGAAAGAAATGGGATGAAAAAGTTGACGGATATTTATTTTTTTTAGTTTAGGTAAAATCATAAAATATGATATATAATTTAAAAGGAGATTGTTATGACACAACACAAAGACATTCAGGACCCGAAGAATTATTCGGAAATGCACTATAAGTACTTTGCAGCAAAACTCTTTTCCCAAGAGACTACAAGAGAGGAGCTGGAAGAAATTTGTATGACTTTGGGTCATCTCCCAACAAAAGAAGCACAAGACCTGCTGGATAAATTCAGCAAAAGTAAAAGAGCAAACGAAGTGGAATGGCTGGAATGTGCTGTTGAAGAAGGGAAACATTGGTATCTCTCGCCAACAAATGAACAGGAAGAACGAGATTACCTTGCCTTGAAAATGCTTCAAATGAAAGATGATGAGATTGTGGAATTGATGGGCAAAAGAGACGAACACGATTTTCAAATCCGAACAATGACTATTGAACTAAAAGCATTTGAAAAACTCGCCAAAGAAAAAAACAATCAAAATGAGGACGATGACCTCAAATGCCGGATTAGTGCTTTACAAGATTTGATAAAAATGGAGACTGCGAGTTTGGAAGAGGTTGACAAAGAGATTGAACTACAGGAAAAGATTCAAAAGAAGATAAAGCAATCAATTACTACGGAACGATATAAGGATGTTGACCCAATGTATATGACTAATTGTCATTTTGATGGAGAGGTGTGGTAAATTGATAAATTTGTGAACTCGTGAATTGGTGAACTCGTGAATTAGTAAAAATCTCCTCTTGTTTACCCTCCATCTTTTAGGAGGGCCTGTCCGTCCTCTGGCGGGAGAGGAGTGCCCTTTAGGGCGAGGTGTGTTTAAACATTTAACTGGTAAATTGGAGTAGGCGCCTGTCCACCTCTGGTGGAACTCCGTCGTCTTCTTTAAAAAAAATGCAATGAAAAAAGTTGAATTAAATATAAGAAAAAAACACTTTAATTACGCTTATACTGTAAAAGTCAGTATTAGTAAAAGTTAATAGGAAAAATAAAAATGAAAGTAAAAATATTAAAAATTGTCTTTCTCTCTTCACATCTAAGAAAAACTGATATTCCAAAATTTCGTGGTTTCCTTGCAAAAAAATATCCCAATTACACCCTCATTCATAATCACTTAGAAGATGGGAAATTCCGATATTCATACCCACAAATACAATTTAAAACAATAAACGGACACCCAGCAATTATCGGTATCAGGGATGGAATTTCAATATTAAAACAGGTATTTATGGAATTGAATAATATAAAAATTGGAGAGAAAGAAGAAACTGTTTTTGAAAAATCAATTTCATTAAAAGAAGAAGAATTTGGCATAGCAGATAATTATATTGATTACCAATTTCTATCTCCCTGGATGGCTTTGAATCAGGAGAATTATGAGAAGTATAAACAAATGAATCGCTTTGAACAACAGCAATTTGTCAAGCATCTATTACGAGAAAACCTAAAGACAATATCTAAAGGTTTTGATTATACGATTCCGGATATTGAAGAAGTAAAAGTTGATGGAAATTTTGTAAAAAAAGAAGTAAACTTTAAGAACTTGACAATGGTTTGTTTTACCGGTTCTTTCTTGACTAACTTTTATCTTCCAGAGTTTCTTGGTATTGGCAAGCAGGTTGCAAGAGGATTTGGAATGGTGAAGAAAATTTAAATCCAATAACGAAAGCATTTGGATAGTAAATTACTAAAATACATTGAAAGGCAGGAAAAAATGAATAAGTTAGAATTATTAAAAGAATTAAAAGAGAAATTAAAGACAAGATTTCCAAGTTTAGAGCAAATTATTTTGTTTGGTTCCCAGTTGAAAAGTGACAAATTGCTAAAATCAGATATTGATGTTCTTTTAATTTTTAATCAAAATATTGACTGGCAGGTTGAAAAGAAAATCCTGGATGAAATCTACGAGATAGAACTGGAACGAGATGTAGTTTTTGACGCAAAAATATTTTCAAAAAAATTAATTAATACAAATTTATATCAAGCAATGCCATTTGTAAGAGAAGTTTTAAATAATGGAGTAGAAATATGAAAGAAAGTGATAAGCTAACTTTAATCAATTATCGGTTATCAAGAGGTAAAGAGAGTATTGAGGAAGTTAAACTACTTATGGAAAAAGAAAAGTATTTTGCAGCTATGAATAGAATTTACTATGGATTATTTTATGTTGTAAATTGTCTTGCTCTAATTGATGGTTTTACTACTTCAAAGCATACACAATTAATAGGATATTTCAATAAGAATTATGTAAAAACAGGTATATTTCCAAAAGAGATTGGTAAATTTTTTAAAGAATCATTTGAAGGTCGTTCTAAAAGTGACTATCAAGATTTAGTTGAATTTACTAAAACACAAGTTGAACAGGATTATGAAATGATGAAAAAGTTTATTACTTTTGCTGAAGGGGTTATTAAAGAAAAATTAGAGAAGCAAATTTGAACACATATAGACATTTAAAAATCAGGTTGCAAGAGGATTTGGGATGGTGAAAAGGATTGGCGATTTATGATTGAGGATTGGTGATGATTAGTAATGTAGCACAAGCGTCTCGCTTGTGAATTAAATATTTCTTAATTCAGTTGGAGGACAATTATGATAAATGCAATAGCAGTTTTATTGAAAAAAGGAGATTTTAAATATGCTTGAAGCAATACGAAATCTTGGTATTTTAAAAATGATTAACGAATTGGAAGAATTTGATTATAAAGCACTACTATCAGTAGATTCATTTTTAAAACAAAGGCATAAAGCAATAGAAAATGGTAGATATGCAAAACTTCAATTTGAACCGATTAATGAAGAAAAAATAGGAATTTTTGAAAATAATAATGGGAAAATGAAATTCACAATTGAAAAAGTTTCTGATGATAATTGGAAATATTTATTTTTAAAAACAGCATCACAAGGAACTTATATAACTCCTACATGGAAAGAAAGTCAGAGTAAACTAAGAAAAACAGTAGAAAAATATAAAAAGTATAATAAGAGTAAAAATGTATCAAGTTGGTTAAAAAAAGTTGTAGATATTTTTGAATCTGAAGAAATAGAAATTAATGAATTAGATGATGAAGGAAACTTATTAAAAAAACCATTCTTTGATACAATGAAATGGGTAAATGAAAAATATACAAAGAAAAATAAAATAAAAGTGTTTTCAGTAGTAATTAATGGTAAATATAATGCTGAAATAAAAGATTTACTTGATTCTGCTTTAGAAGAAAAACCAAAAGTTATTTATCAGACAGAGCAAGCTAAAGCAATAGATTCTTTAGAAATACAATGTAGTCTTTGTAAAACTAAAAGAGAGCTTTATCCAAATGTTCTTGCTGGAGTTGGAATTAATATAGCAAATGTTGATAAAATTGGTTTTTTCTCTGGTATTTCAAGTGATAATGCTGTAAAGGCATTTCCAATTTGTGCTCCTTGTGCAGAGGCTTTATATGCAGCAAAATTTCATGTATTTAAAAATCTTACAAAAAACATTTCTGAACATTTAGCTTTAATAATTCCACATATTATTGAAAGTGAAGATATACAAGAAGCTTTGAAAATTATTTCATCTGATTTTGGTAGAATAAAAATTGATAGTGCAGAAAGAACAGAAGCTGGAATTTTGAAAGATTTAGCAGAAAATAAAGGGATTTCCACAGTAACATTTATATTTGGTGATATTGCAGGACAAAGTATATCAAATATCAGAAAAGTAATTCCGAATGTTATTCCTTCAAGGCTTTCAGAGATTTCAAAAGCTATTAATGAAATCAATAATATGAATGATTCATATTCATCAAACCATCCCTGGAAAAATAAATATCAAATACTTTCAGATAGATTTGAAATATTAAAAGCATCTCTTGGTGTACCAAAATATTCTAAACAAAAAACAAAAGGGAAAAGACAGCCTTATAAATCATCAAAAGTTCATACTCTTGAGCTTTTAAATGCAATATTTCTAAAAAGAGAATATTCTTTAAAATCATTATTAGCTGAATTTTCTTCAAAGTTATCGTATGATTTTTTAGGTGCATTATCAGATGAGGATAAAAATAAACCTATTTATTCAATAAAAAATAATATCGCAAATATGGTTCATTTACTTTTATTTTTAAATAAATTGGAGGTAATAAAAATGGAAGAAAACAAGAATTACGTGAGTAAATATCTCGAGAAACATGAAGGATTAAAACCCCTAAATGATTTCTTAAGTAAAGAAGCAAAAGGTTTAAACTCAAAAGAAAAATTATATGCTTTTCTCGTTGGGCTTCTTTTTGGAAAATTAGTATCCATACAGTTGGCAAGAGGTGTTTCTGCCAATGCATTAAAATGGTTAAAAGGATTGCAAATAAGCTCACAAGACCTGATGGATATATTCATTAATACAAGAAAGAAATTAGACGATTATTCTACACCTAATCCAGCATGGTCAGATGAGATGAAAGGAGTTGCAGAAGCCATTGGGTCACTTGGGGCTGATATTGAAAAAATGGAGATGAGTGGAAAAGAAATACCTTATTATCTCTGTCTTGGACAGAGTCTATCAACTTATTATTTACCAAAAAAAGAGAAAAAAGAAAACCAAAAGAAGGAGGATAAATAAAATGAATGAATTAAATGAAACTAAAAAAGTAGAAAAAAATCAAGGGAATGATCATATGAAAAACAGGAATGAATTTTTATTTTTATATGACATTAAGAATGGAAATCCAAATGGTGATCCAGATGAAAATAGACCTCGCATTGACGAGGTAAACAAACGATGTTATGTAACAGATGTGAGACTGAAAAGATTTATAAGAGATCATTGGATAAAAACTGAAGGAGAAGATAACATACTTGTTACTAAATTAGGGACAAAAACAGTAAATCTCACAGATAGAGTTAAAAGTCGTTTAATAAAAGGTAAAGTCAATGAAGATACTCAGAAAGAAATAAAAGGATTAGAATTACTTAAGAAATTATTAAGTTACTTTATTGATTTGCGGATGTTTGGAAGTCCTCTGGCTTTTAAATTACCTGATAAAAGTGAATATAAAGATATGAAAAAAAATTGGGGTGAAACTGGAACAATAACTGGACCAATTCAAATTAATTTTGGTGAGACATTACATCAAGTTGAAGAAAAGACTTTTCATGGTACAGCCATATTCGCATCAAGTGAAGAAAAAAGAATGGGAACTTTTACAACTTATTATGGAATTCCTTATGGAATTATAGCATTTCATGGAGTAGCAAATGAAAATGCTGCTAAAACAACTGAACTTACAGACGAAGACTTTGAGAAATTTAAAATAGCTCTCTGGAAAGGTGTTAGAGAAGCCCTTACCCGGACTAAAAGAGAACAATATCCAAGATTACTTCTAAATATCGTTTATAAAGAGAGAATAGAAATTGAGAAAAATGGCGAAAAGAAGCAAGTTCCTACAGAATATCATATTGGAGCTTTGGAAGAAAAGGTAAAACTTACTCCAAAAGTAGAAATTGAAGAGGAAATAAATATCAAAAAATATGATGATTATACTCTTGATTTCAGTGCCCTTATTTCATCAATTAAAGATGTTAAGGACAAAATAGAACGAGTTGAATATTGTCTTTCGCCTGAATTTAAAAAGTTATATGAAGTCAGTTTGATATCAGAATTAAAAAAAATATTCCTTAAAAAGAATGAAATGAGAGACCTTGATATTGATCATCTAAATAAAAAGAAGGCTTAATAATGGGATATATTCCAATTATTGCTTTTCGGTATTCTGGGAGATATGGACATTTTCGAAAACCATATTCAAATGTATCTTCTTTAACCTATCCTTTCCCACCAAGAACAGCATTAGCAGGATTGTTAGGTGCTGTTCTTGGAATTCCAAAAGAAAAAGTATCGGAGACTTTTAATGAAAAGAAATTGAAAGTAGCTGTTTCAATTGAAAGTAAAGTAAAAACAATAACCCATGTTACAAATTTAAGGCAGGATAGTTCAGGTCAAGTAAGCTATTCTATTAAAATACCTAAAAAAGATTGGAAGCCAAAACCATTAACAAACATACCTGATTCAAATAAACCTGCACAAATTCCTATGGAACTTTTAAGAAATCCATCCTTTTTAATTTATATTAGCTTACCTGAAAGAATGGACGAATTAAAATCTCGTTTAGCAAATAAAAGATATGTATATACTCCTTGTATGGGCTTATCTGAATTTCTGGCTAAATTACAGTATATTCCAAATCAAAATGAATATGCAGAAATCTTAAAAGCAGGAATATATGAAATATCTACTGTTGTTTTTAAAGATGATTGTTCTTTGATGGTGGAAAAATTAAAATCCAATAAACATCATATCCATGAATTAAGAGCCCCTCATTTAGGAACTTCAGAAAGAAGGTTTACTTATAAACGATATTTACTAAATATTATTCCAGGAACATTTCCTGTTAAAATGAAAGTTTCACCTTATAAATTTGATAACAAAATTATTACTTTTTTATGAGGGATTAGCTTATTGGAATATAATTTAATATCTCATTCATTAGATTCTCCGTTAAAACTATATAACCACATTGAACAGGTCGTAAAAGCTACTCAATATCTTGTATCACAAAAGGTTCTTAATTTCAGTGGAATATCAAAAAAACAAATTGAAGAATTGAGTGTTTTAGTTGCTGTGTGCCACGATTTTGGTAAAAGCACTTCTTTCTTCCAAGAATACATCCAAAGCATAATTGAAGACAAAAAATATAAAGGAAATGAAAAGGATAAATCTCATTCACTCATTTCTGCATTCTTTGGGTGGTTTGTTATTGAAAAATGGCTTCTAAAGGAAAGTGTTGAAAGACACTGGAAAAACTTTCTACCTTTCGCCGTTTTTGTGGCAATAGAAGGACATCATGGTGTGTATAAAAGTATTGAGGAAATACTTAATACGATTGATAATAATCTTCATTTATTAAAAAAACAACTCAAAGCAGTCAATCTAGAAATATTTGATTATACTTTTTTTGAAGGAAAGCTATCCGATGGTAAAGATTTCAATATTAAGATCGTTGATTCAATTACTAGTAAGATTAGAAAGTTGAATCGAAATTATAGGAATAAATATTCTTTAGAAATTCAAATTGAGCATAGAATTTTGGCTTTATTTATATACTCCATTCTTTTAGAAGCAGACAAGGCTTATCTTGCATCTGATGATCCAAAGCAATATGAAAGAGAACCAATTGATATTCCTAATAATCTTATAGATGAATATTTGAAAAGGAAAAAGAAAAATAAAGCAATAGATAATGAAAGAAATAAAGCATATAATGAAACTATTGATGGAGTTACTAAATTTCATTTAAATGAGAGAATACATTCAATAACACTTCCAACTGGATTGGGTAAGACTTTGTTATCAGCATCTTGGGCTTTAAAGCTTAGAAAAAGGATTAAAGAATTTACACCAAAAATTATTATTTCACTTCCTTTTCTTTCTATTATTGAACAAACAGACAATGAATATAAAAAGTTCTTAGGTAACCTCTATAAAAAGCATAAAGATAGACTTTATATGCCAAGATATTCTATTGCTGACTTCAAATATAAGGATGGTGTTGACGGTAAAGAACGAAGCGACAATTCAGTTGATTTTTTTCTAAATATTTGGAATTCTGAAATTATTGTTACTACTTTTGACCAATTACTATATTCTGTATTTTCATTAAAATCAAAGCATCTTATGAGATTTCATAATCTTTTTAATTCAATAATTATCTTTGATGAGATTCAGGCATTACCATCAGAACTTTGGAAACCATTTGAATTCTTTTTTAAGAAATTATCCGAAGTAGGAAATACCCATATTGTATTAATGTCCGCTACACAACCTCGTTTTATGCCAGATGCGATTGAAAGAGTTCCAAGTCATGAAAAATATTTTACAAATAGAAAACGAGTATTATTAAAAATAGAATCAGATAGAAAATTGCTTGTAAATTTTATTGAAGATAAAACTGATTTTTTGAATAAACATTCTAATAAATCATTAATGATTGTGTTAAATACAAAGAATTCTAGTAAGTTTGTCTATAAAAAAATTAAACAATTAATTGAAGAAAAGAAGATTTCAGAAAGACCTATAATTAATTTTTCCTCACTTGTTGCACCATCGCAACGAACTAATCGACTCATTGATATTAAAAATTTTATTGATAATAACAATTATCCTGTAGTTGTAACAACTCAATGTATTGAAGCTGGAGTTGATATTGATATGGATTATATCATAAGGGATTGGGCTCCTTTAGATTCTGTTTTCCAAGTTTGTGGTCGTTGTAATCGTAATGGAGAAAAGGGGAAAAGTGATGTTTTAATTATAGATCTTATTTCTGAAAAAAATAAGAGATTTTCCGATATGATATACGATGATATTCTTTTAGGATGTACTGCAAGAAGTATATCTGGGAATCAAATAATTCCTGAAGAAAAATTTTATGAATTTGGTAAACAATACTTTGATTTAATTCGTCCTCTTTTAGGGCAATCGATGAAAATTGTTAAAGCTTATTCAGAATATAGTCATAAATATAATGATAAAGAAGTTAATATTAAAAAATTGTTAAGAGGAGAAATGCACCAAGAACAATTTATTATTCCTTCATTAGATAAAGATTTACCCAACGAAATAATAAAAGCATTGAAAATTGAAGATAGATGGAAAAGGCGTTATGCAATAAAAAGACTAAGAAAACGCATATCAGCAAATTCTGTAAGTATAAATTTCGAGAAATGGATGCCATACAATGCAGATGATTTTACAAATGAAAAAATTGGAAATTTTAGAATTATTAATAAGCAATTTTATGATAAAAAAGGAGTAGGGCTTGATTTGGACAAATTTGGTAAGAATTATTCAGACTTCTGTCTTTAATTTATTTTCAATTAGCTAGATTAGTTTCTTTTCTCATAATATTATAACCAAACCGGCTGGATACGAACCAACGATACTTATGATAATTATGTGTGTTAATAAATTTTTATGCAACTATTCCTAAACACCTTCGGCACCTACCTTCACAAAAAAGGTGAACTGTTTGAAATTCGCATTGATGAGAAATCTAAACGAATTTCTCCCAAACGGATTTCATCAATTGTTATATCTAATGCTGCTCAAATCACAACTGACGCCATTCAACTTGCGATGGAGTATAACATTGATATTGTGTTTTTAGACAAATATGGTGACCCTTATGGAAGAATATGGTTTCCAAAACTTGGAAGCACAACTTACATCCGCAGAAAATTACTGGAGATTTATGATAAAGAAGAAGGATTGAATGCTGTAAAAAAATGGATAACCCGAAAAATTAGAAATCAAAGAGATTTTTTAAAATTACTCATTATAAAAAGAGAAATCAACTATCCTGGTGTAAATAATAATATTTTAAAAATTGATGAAAATATAAACAAGATTAGTAATATCTCAGGAAATATTGATGATAAACGGTACTCAATTCTTGGCATTGAAGGAAACAGTTCCAGATTATATTTTGAATCCATATCAAAACTACTTCCTCGTAAATATAAATTCAAAGGGAGAAGTTTTCGCCCAGCAAAGGATTACTTCAATGCGGTTCTAAACTATGGCTATGGCATTCTCTATGGAAAAATGGAAAAAGCTATCATCATTGCCGGATTAGACCCGTATATCGGAATTTTGCATACCGACAATTACAACAAAAAATCACTTGTTTTTGATATGATTGAGCCATATCGGATTTTAGTTGAGCGACCAATATTTTATCAATTCTCCAGACGGAAGGTTAAAGATGTATATTTCCAACAAGAAAAGCAGGGATTTCGTTTAAATGATGATGGCAAAAAATACATAGTTCCAATCTTAATGGAAGAATTTGATAAAACCATTCGTTACAAAAATAGAAGCATTAAACAGATTGATATAATTCAAGCTGACTGTCATAGTTTTGCAAATTATTTAATAGGAAAGAAAAAGGATTTTTAATTATGTTAACCTGGGTAATTTACGATATAATAAAAGATAGAACCAGAAATAAAATTGCCAAAGCCTGCCTTGAATCTGGCATTTATAGAGTTCAAAAATCTGTATTTCTTGGTGAGTTGAATAATGCTCAAATTAAGGAATTAAAAACAAAAATTGTGGATTTAATCAATCCAGATAAAGATTCGGTCTATATTTTTCCAATGTGTGAAAAAGATTTCAAATCGTGCAAATTACTGGGACAAGCTTTTGATAAAAGACTAATAACCGATGAAATCAAAGCACTACTTTTTTAGTTCGTAGTTGATAGTTGGTGATTGGTGGTTGTTTTAAGAAATAAAGAAAAAAATTATAAATCAGGAGGAAGTGTGTCAAATATTGAAAATTTAAGAGTATATCAGAATTCGTTGGATTTTTCTGATAAAATTTGGGATATTTGTTTGAAATGGGATAATTTTGCTAAAAATACAGTTGGTTACCAGATTGTCAAATCAGCGGATTCCATATCACAAATCTTGCTTGCCCAGTGTAATTATGAAATATTATGTTTATGTTCTTAAAAGTAAAAAAGATAAAAAATCCTATAATTTAAATTATTACACTGGGCAAGAAGGATATGGTAGATTTCATATTCAGGATAATATCCATTTTTGTTACTATAGCCGTGGTTCATTGGAAGAAACAAAAGATTGGTTGAGAAAATCAAAAAACCGAAAGATTATCAATGAAAAAGAATATAATGAGTTGTATGAATTTCTTATTATTATCGCAAAACAACTGAATAAATATATTTCTTCATTAAAATCAAAAACCAAATAACCATGAACCATCAACCATGAACTATGAACCAGCAACCAATTTATGTAACTCCATCAGAAGTAATTGAATATCTTTACTGTCCGAGATTTATCTATTTTATGAACTGTTTGAAAATATCACAGCAAGAAGATAAAAGGTATCTTGTGCAAAAAGGGAGAAATATTCATCAGATAAAGGCTAATATAAACAGAGATTATCTACGCAAAAAGATTGGTTGTATTGATAAAAAGATTGATGTTTATTTTTCTTCTGAGAAGTTAAAACTTGTCGGAAAAGTTGATGAAGTCTTATTTTTTAAAGACGGAACTGCCTCACCTCTGGATTTTAAATATACTGAATACAATGAGAGGGTTTATAAAACTTATTTATATCAACAAGCTTGTTATGCTTTATTAATTGAAGAGAATTTTCAACGCTTTGTTAACAAAGCATATATCTGTTATTTTAGAAGTAATAATTTCTTGAAAGAAGTTACTATAAGTAAAATTTTGAAATCAAAGACTAAAGAAACTATTGATGAAATATTTGATATCCTAAATAAGAATTATTTTCCTGTAAAGACAAAATCAAAAGCAAGATGTCTGGATTGTACATATAAAAATATTTGTATAAAATGAGAATGTTTTATTCTCTTGACCCAATATCTGTTTGGAAACATAAAAAGGCTTTTTCTTGACAGATAATTTAATAATATAAGTTTTTTTTAAAGAGAATTGTTATGCGTTCTGCAAAATAGATAATTTCACTTAATTTGTCATTCCCGTGAAACTTGTTCTCAAGAAATTGGGGACGGGAATCCATTTAAATAAAGGATATTGGATTCCGCATCAAATACGGAATGACAAAAAAGGTATTTTGCAGATCTCATAAAAAGAAAATTGTTACAAAAGGAGAAAGTGATGCAAAAAATATCATTTCAGTGTGAAACTATTACACCGATGTTTATGTCAGGAGCAGATGGAAGTTCTCCTGAACTGCGAGCTCCTTCTATTAAAGGTGCAATACGATTTTGGTGGAGAGCGATGCACGGAAATTTGGATTTGGAAGATTTGAAAAATAGAGAAGCAAAGATATTTGGTGGAAGTGGAGAGAAGGAAGGAAAAAGTAATGTGATTATTAAAATCACAAAATATTTGGAATATGATGGGAAATATGTTAATTATCCAACTCCCCATAATAAAAGATTTGACCAGCCTGCTTTTAGACCATCAAAAGAATTTAAAATTATTTTATTTCTAAAAAGGAAAATTGAATTTGATGATGTAAGATTTGGAATTGAGCAACTTAAATCTCTTTTCAGACTTATATCTATTCTGGGAGGTTTAGGAAGAAGAAGTAGAAGAGGATTTGGTAGTTTTAAAATCACAGAGATAAATGAAGAACCTTTTACTGAAGATATTACTACAGAAAATATTAAAAAATTGATCGAAACTATAAATCCTGACTTCGCTTGGAATCATACTTATTTAAATTCATATTTTCCGTATTTGAAAAACATTCAATTTGGAAAAAAAAATAACTATGAAGAACTCTTAAAAAAAATTGGTGAAGAATCGCATAATTATGATTGTTATTATTCTGGATTTGCAGGGAAAATCAAAAATGGAGATAGAAAAAACTCGTATCGCTTTTCATCGCCGGTTTATATTTCAATAATTGAAAATTCGAATACACAAAATCAGATAATAATAACAGAATTAAATTATGCTTTTGAAATTGGACTAAATGGTAATTTTTTAATAAAGAAAAACGCTAAAGGATTTAATTATACTGATATAGAGTCAAAATTAAAATTTATTGAGGAGTTAAAATGAAAAAACATCTTTTCCTTTTCACAATCGGTCCTGTCCAATCCTTCATCTCTCAAACGAGAAAAACACAGGATTTATATGCAGTAAGTAAACTTCTTTCAGAATTAATTAATTCAGCAATTCAAGAATTTGAGAAAGCATGTGGAAAAGTTATTTTCCCAAACGAAAAATTAAAATCAAAACCAAACCGCTTTTTAGGAGAAATTGAAACAGATAATCCGCAAGATATTGGCAAAAAAATTGAAGACAATTTAAAAGATAAATTCAAATCAATTGCAGAAGATATTTTCAAAAAGCAATTCCAAAATAAGACCAAACCTTCCTATTTTTACGAACAAATAAAAGATTTCCTTCAAATCTTTTGGGTTGCCTTAGAATATGATGAAAAAAATTATACTAAAAAGTATAAAGAGATAGAGCAATTTCTCGGTGCAATAAAAAATGTAAAAATCTTTCAACAACTAAATAATGGAAAAGGAGAAATAGGACGAAAATGCTCTCTATGCGGTGAAAGAAATGCTATTTTTTATAAAAAAACATCAAATAATAAAAAACCTGCTTATATACAAAATGATTCAATTGAGTTAAATAAAAATGAATTAACTTTCGGAGAAGGATTATGTGCTGTCTGTTTTACAAAAAGATTCTATGAAAAAGAACATTTCCCTTCAACTGCTGGAATTGCAACAATGGATTGGCTTTGTAAAATTGATAATGGAAAAATTGAATCCTATAAAAATTACTTCAATAATTTTGATGAACAACTATTTTATGAAGAAAATTTAGATGAAAAATATCTAAAAAAATATCACTATTTCAAAGATGATGATTCATTGAAAAAGGCTAAACAAAAATTGAAAGAGTTTTACGATATTAAAACTGATAAAAATAAAGATAAAAAATTAGGTAAACCTTCAAAATACTATGCTCTTGTTATGCTTGATGGAGATCATATTGGAAAATGGCTTTCTGGTGAATTTCTGGAAGATAAGATTAACTTAAAAGAATTTCATCATAAGGTTTCTGAAAAACTTGGAACATATTCAAAAGAAGTAAAAAAAATAATTGATGATAAACAAAAAGGAAAACTTGTCTATGCTGGTGGTGATGATGTAATGGCTTTTGTAAATATCGCAAATTTAAATAATATAATGAGAGAATTACGAGACAATTTTCCTAAATTTGATGAAATAAAAAATAACAGCAACGAGAAAATAGTAAAAGAAGGGATTACTTCAACTGCTTCTGCTGGTATTGTTATTGCTCATTATAAAACACCGCTTTCAGAAGTTTTAAAATGGGCAAGAAAGATGGAGAAAGCAGAAGCAAAAGATAAAGGTGGCAGAAATGCTTTTGCTATTGCTGTTCTCAAACATTCCGGTGAGATTCAAAAAACAATCTGGAAATGGAAAATAAATAAAACTTGGGTAATTGATACATTAAAAGAATTAGTAAATGAATTGAATAATGATAATGAAGGCTTTTCCAATAATTTTATAAAAAACCTGAATTTTGAATTCAGCAAATTAGGTGAAATTGATAATGATAAACTTGTAGAAACAGAACTGAAAAGACTATTATACCGCTCTTCAAAAATTAGTGGTGATAAAGACAATAAAAAGAAGAAAGTAAATGAATGGACAAATAAGTTAATATCACTTTATTATGAAGCAAAAAGCATTGAGAATTTCTTTTCTTTTTTAAACATAGCAGATTTTTTAGTCAGGAGGACAAAACAATGATCATTGAAATAAACCCGTTAGATACTCTGTTTTTTCGTGATGGAAAACCATTTTCTATGGGTGAAGAAACCTGGGCTGATGCTATTTTTCCACCTTCGCCTTCTGTTATTTATGGTGCTTTGAGAAGTACATATTTTGCTTATAATATTAGAGAATTAGAAAAAGCAAATGAAGATGATGACCCTACAAAAAAAATGGAAATTAAAAGCATATATCTAAAAATAAATGATGAGATATTTTTCCCACCTCCTCTTGATTTGGTAAAAAAGAAAGAGAGAGAAAATAAAGCATTTACTTTAGAAGTTCCTGATAAAATATCAGAGTTTATTTCAAATAGCGAAATTCCCCAGCATCTGATTTATTCTGGCGATGAAAACATAGAAAATATACCAGACGGAATCCTGAATAATTTGGATTTTACAGAATATTTGAATGTCAAATCAAAAGAATTTTCCTATCTAAAATTAGGCGATTATCTAATAAGTGAACCAAAAGTTGGAATTGGTCGCTCTTCGAATACACATTCAACAGAATTGGGTAAACTCTATAGAGTTGATATGAAAAGATTAGAAAATAAAAGTAACGATAAATTATCAATTGTTGTTGAATTTGAAGGATTAGATATACCTGAAAAAGGGATGCTAAAACTCGGTGGAGAAGGGAAAGCAGTAAGTTATAAAAAATTTGCGGATTCTCTAAAAATTAATTTTCCCAAATTTGATAATAATGAAAAGCAATTCAAACTTGTATTAACAACACCAGCAATCTTTGAAAATGGCTGGATTCCAAAATGGATTAATAATAATTTTAAATATGAACATAACGGATTGAAATTAAAATTATTGACTGCTGCCATTGGAAAACCTGTTCACATCGGAGGTTTTGATATGAAAAAGAGAATACCAAAGCCAATGTATAAAGCAATTCCTGCCGGAAGTGTCTATTATTTCAAATTAATAAATGGCACTATTCAAGATTTAAAGAATAAATTCCACAATAAGAATATTTCTGATATTTATTCAGAACAAGGATTTGGTCATTGCTTTGTTGGTAAGTATAAGATGGAGGAATAAAAAATGAAAACTGTAATAACTACAGTCGGTATATCAATTTTTGAAAATTATTTTAAATCAAATAAGAATTCAATAAAAAGAAGTCATTATGAAAAATGTAAAGTTAAACCTGCATCTGAATGGGATAATCTTTCTGAAAGAATAAAAAGATTAAAGCCAGCTGTTATTGAATGGGCAAAAGGCAATAAAAACGCTTCAGCTGAAATAAAAACTTTAAAAAAAATAAATAAAAATTCAGAAGATAATGATAATAATTTAGAAACTTTTTTGTTTTGCACAGATACCATCTTATCAAAATTAGCAGGAGAAATTATAACTGAATTTTTCAAGGATAATCAAAATATCAGTATCAAAGGAGAACCTAAAATTATTGAAGGTTTACAGGTGAATAAACCAGAAAAATTTAAAACCCAAGGAATGTATAATTTAGTTAAAAAAATTGATAAAATTAGAAAAGTGAATAAAGATAATGAAGTTTATTTAAATATTTCCGGCGGTTACAAAGCGATAATCCCTTATTTAACAATTATGGGACAATTATATGATATGCCAATTTATTATATCTATGAAACTACTGACAAGTTGATACAAATTCCAAAATTGCCTATTCAATTTGATTGGGGAATAGCTGAGTTATATTATCCATTTTTTAGTAAACCTTTTTATAATCATAGAGATAAAAAATTTAATTCTTCAATAAATAATAATGTATTGGATAAATTAAAAAAATTAAATTTGGTGAATAAAGAAAATACGATAACATCGATTGGAGACCTTTTTATTTATTTTGTTGAAAGCAAGTTGATGACAGGTAGAAGCACTTTTGGACATTTAGTAGAATATAAGCTACTTGATTACTATAATATGAAATCAAGTAAATTTAAAAAAGCTGAACATAGCATAAATATCGGAACAAAAAATGAAGCATTAGAGGTGGATTTGATTTTGAAACCAGATATTGAGTCTTCTCTTAAAGATTGTATCTTTGTAGAAGTTAAAGCTTTAGACCAACTTAATAATACAGACAATATAGTGAAGAACATAAAAAAACGAATTGAAAAAGGAAATCCAAAAGAATTTTACTTATGTGTTTATAAACATCCCCAGATAGATGTTGATAAGGCTAAAATTGAAAATATTAATAATAAACTAAATGATGAGTATAGAAAAAAATTAAAATGGTATTGTCTGGACATTGATTTAAGTCTATATGAGTATGGAGATAGCAATCCTTATAAGAGTTTTTTACAAAAGCCTTTAGATGAACTTAAAGAAATAACAGAATAAAAAATTAGAGATTTTCTATGCCAACCATAATTCTTATCTTTTCTCACAAACTGACTGATGAGCAGATAGAATCTGCAAAGACTGAATTGAATATAAATAAGTTCATTTATCTCGAATCAGAATTACAGGAATTATGGTCAAATATCCCACCTGAAATGGAAAGTATAAAAGAATATTTTCAACCTATTTGTTCTTTTATAAAGGATAATGCAGAAAAAGGTGATTATGTTCTTATTCACGGAGATTTTGGTGCTGTTTATCAAATGGTGAATTATGCTTTACAAATTGGACTAATTCCAATTTATTCCACAACAGAGAGAATTGCCAATGAAAAAAAAATGGACAATAACTCAGTTAAGTTAGAGCATTCTTTTAGACACAGAATGTTCAGAAAATATGAAAAATAAAAATATAAATCCGGAGGAATCAGTGTTATCAACATCTTCAAAGTATCATTCTCAGATAAACCAAAATCCTTTAATTGAGGAGATAAAACAAAGAATAGTTCAGTCGTTATCTCCTGAGAAAATCATCCTTTTCGGTTCTTTTGCTTATGGTAATCCAAATAAATTCAGTGATATCGATATTCTTATAATTACAAATAAAAATTTACCAAAGAAAGGTAGATCTATTATGGCAGAGAGTTTAATGTCTGGAATATTAATTCCAACAGATTTTTTGATTTATACATCTGAAGAAATAAATAAATTGAGAACTGTTAAAGGTCATATAATTTATGAAATTATGAAAAAAGGGAGAGTGATTTATGGAAGATAAATATGTTTGGGAATGGATAAAAAAAGCAGAACATGATTTGGTGAATGCTGAAACAGTAATTAAAATTGAAAATCCACCTACCGATACTATATGCTTTCATTCACATCAATGTTCAGAAAAATACTTTAAAGCATATTTAATCTCAAAAGGTGAAGATTTGATTAAAACTCATAATTTAAGATTTCTGCTGGATAAATGCAAAAAATATTCAAATAAATTTGAGTCTTTAAGAAACGAAGCAATTATTCTAACTTCTTACAGTATTGAATCGAGATATCCCGGAGATTTTATAGAATATTCTGTTGAGGAAGCAAAGAAATCAATAGAAATGGCAAAGAAGATAAAAGATTTTATAATAAAAAATATGGAGGATTAAAATGTATAAAAAAGCAAAACCATTCTTTATCAAGGTAATATCACCGCTTCACGCTGGAAGCGGACAGGAACTCGGCATCGTGGATATGCCAATTCAGAGAGAAAGACATACGGACTTCCCAAAAATCGAAGGTTCGGGTTTGAAAGGAAGTATTAGAGAAGTGTTTGAAGAGCAAAAAAATAATATCCCCAAAAAATTGAAAGATGAATTTAAAGAACTCAATAATAACGGTAAAGAGTACGAAAAAGCCATCTCCCTTGCTTTCGGTCCTGAAAAAGGTGACGAACACACCGGTGCTTTAGGTTTTACAGATTCTCGTATTCTGCTCTTTCCAGTAAAATCAATGAAAGGTGTATTTGCTTATATTACCTGTCCGATCGTATTGAATAAATTCAAAAATGAATTAGAATTGTGTAACGACAACATCAAAGGTGACGATGCGTCCAAAACACCCGAAGGCGATGATTCGCATCGTCGCATTCAATGGGATTTTCCATCAAATGATGTTTTAAAACCTGAAAATGACAAAGGAAAATGCCTCGTTGCAGGTAAAAATGAATTAGAAATAAATGGCAATGTTATTTTAGAAGAATACGCTTTTGAGATTGTTGAAAATAATATTACAAATTTAGCAAAATTCATTTCTGATTATTCCGGCGTTCCAGATGTTGAAAAGAAATTAATAATTCTCTCTGATGATGATTTTAAAGATTTTGTGAATTTATCCACAGAAGTTATTACCAGAACAAAAATAAGTGCTGAAACTGGTACTGTTGAAAAAGGACAATTATTCACAGAAGAATACTTGCCTGCTGAAACCGTTATGTATTCTCTTGCTCTTACTACTCCGATATTCAATTCTGAAAAGGGAATTTTTAAAGCAACTGATACTGAAAAAGAAGAAGATAAGGTTATGAATTTTTTTGAAAAAGGTATTCCTGAAATAATGCAAATTGGCGGGAATGCCACGATTGGGAAAGGCATTGTCCAAATAAAAGTTTGGGAGGAGAAAAATGACAAATAATTCAAATATAAAAGGTATTGAACAGGGAAGAGCAAAGTTTGCTTATGAATGTGCTGAAAAAGGAAAAGATTCAAAAAAACCTAAAGAATATAAGTCATATTCAAAGAAAATTCCTATGTATATAAAGACAAACGGACTGGGTTCAACTTTTGCTTTTATCAAATCTAAAGGTGGGACTTACGATTTAATCTATCAGCAAGTAACTGAATGGCTAAAAGATGAACCAAAGCAACTAATATCAGATAGATTAAAAAATGGTGAAGATTTGGAAGCAGTAATTATTTCTTTAAATTCACCTGAATATCGTGCTTTGACAATTGAAGTTCTGGCATTTTTCAACTGGCTTCGCCGTTTTGCTGATGGTTTGATTGAAGGAGATGAATAAAAATGAGTGAAAATGGGAAGTTAATTATACGAAAAAGCAAAAAAGGTAAATTGATATTTGAAGTAGATATTGGGAAAAAACAACCAATGATAATACCTTCTTTTTATGATTTAAAAGATGATTCATTAAATGGAAAAGAATGTGAGGTTGAAAGAGAAAAAGGGAAAATAGTAAAAATTACAATTGATGGTATTGAATTGCCTAAAAAACAAAAAATTGAAATGAAAAAAGATATAAGGTCTTATAAAAATCAAGATACTCATAAACAGAATTATAGAAAACAATACGCACAAAATATCTACTCTATTCAAAAAACGAAACTTCCTTCTGATACCAGAAATAATTTGAACGAATCCGATATTGATAATTTTTCTTTGAAGTTAAATAAAACAGTAAATTTTAGATTTAATAAAGAAAAACACGAAGAACAAGCGATTTTGTATAAATCAGAATATAAAGATAAAAAAGATAACAACAAATTAAAAAAGTTTGAAATTGAATTTAATTTTTCAAAATTAAATAACATCATAAAAAGCATTAAACATAAAATGGATATTATCAAAGATTCGTATGAAAATATGGGTTATTTAATTTCTAAAAAAGAATTTTCTCCAGATTGGCGTCTTATCATAGGTCTCGGTTCCGAATCCGTGTATGAAACTTCTATCACTCTTCATCATATTTACGGTATTCCATATATTCCGGGACAGGCTGTGAAAGGTGTTGTGAGAAATTATCTAATTTCAGAAGTATTTGAATGCAAAGAAGGTAATAAAAACAAAGGTGCGTTTAGTGATGAAGATTTTTGTAAAATATTCGGTAGTCCTAAAGATAGTGCAATTGGCGAACATATTGGCTCAGTAATTTTCTTTGATGCTTTCCCAATTGAAATTCCAACAATAAAACCTGATATTATGAACCCTCATTATGGAGATTATTATTCAGGTAAAAAGGTTAATGGCAAGCCAGTTCCTCCGGCTGATTATCTAAATCCTAATCCAATTCCTTTTCTTACAGTTGAAGGAACAAAATTTCAATTTATTCTAGGCATTAAAGAAAAAGACAATGTAAAAATAGATGATGGCAAATTTAGGGGACGATATATTTTAGAAGTTTCAGAAAAATATCTTAAAGAAGCATTAGAGGAACATGGCATCGGCGCAAAAACCGCTGTCGGATATGGTTATATGAAAGAAAAGTAATAATTAAATCAAGGAGTCAACTATAAATAACTTTTATTAGTTTGGTTTCGTTTGCAACCTGAATAAGGTTTTGTTCTTTAACATCGCATAGAGTGTTTTGATCAGCTTATTAGCGACAGCAATAACAGCTTGCTTG
>Ga0315547_1000056_pt1 | contig 136056 bp, 112 predicted proteins | sample SalMarSW160240MG_2_FD_202542 | JGI IMG/M metagenome (GOLD analysis project Ga0315547, IMG submission 202542) | Salt marsh sediment microbial communities from the Plum Island Ecosystem LTER, Massachusetts, United States - Salt Marsh Sediment SW1601-240 ...
AAATAAATTTAATGCTACTTCCGTTTCCTTTCTTCCGTCTTCGGTCTTCCGACTTCCGATTTTGGTCCTCGGTCTTCGGTCTTCTGACTTCCGTCTTCGGTCTTCCGACTTCCGACTTCGGTCTTCCGACTTCCGATTTTGGTCCTCGGTCTTCCGTCTTCGGTCTTCTGACTTCCGTCTTCGGTCTTCTGACTTCCGTCTTCGGTCTTCACTCAATATTCGCACAGGTTTTCTGATACTGTATATCCATCCCAACATAGATATCCCATTCCTGGTCTGTAAAATTCCTGGTGACAAATCTACAAATTTCATCTGCCATATATTTTGCTTTGGTTGGCCAATAATATATTTCTCCTTTTTCACTTGAAGAAACCAGGGTTTTTCCATCGGGACTAAAAGCAATAGCAAACACCCACGACTCATGCTCTGTGATTACTATAGGGCTTTCCGATAATCTGTTTGCATTCCATATCCTGATCGTACCATCAAAACTTGATGTTGCAATCTGAGAATTGTCCGGACTGTAGTCAATATCAAGCACACGGGTTGTATGACCCTTAACCTGAGATAATCTTTTCCCCGTTTTCAGATCAACCACAATTATATTTCCCGATTTATCACCCATCACCATCCTTGATCCATTGTTATTGATATCAATGGCATTGATGCTATTCCCTTTATTATCATATATTGTACGAGCTTCTCCGTTATCAATATTCCAGCGCACCAACTGTCCGTCCTCCGTCCCGCCAAAAACATAATTGCCGTCTCTCGAAACAATGATCGTTCTTATTCTTGTCGGATGGGTAACAATTGTTTTCTTTTCTCCTGTTAAAAGGTTCCAGTAAATAACTGACTTATCACTGCCAATGGAGATCATAATGTCTTTGTTGTATACGAATTCCAAATCCACAACGGATCCCCTGTGTCCTTCCTTTATCTGGGGCTGACTGCCTGCCTGGTTTAAATTGAATACCTGTATTGTTGAAGTTCCCGTGCCACAGGCCAGCCATCTCCCATTCGAACTGATTGCAAGGCTGCGGTTTGAAAAATTATTATCAATAAGTATTTTAGCCTGTGATGAGGTTTTGTTTAAATCCCATTGTATTATTTTACCATCGGCTCCCGAACTATAAAATATTTCTTTTGAAGGAAGAAATGACAGTGATCTGACAGCTCCTTCATGCCCGGTAAATGAATTGTAGTTTTTCCCTTTCACAGCGACAAATACACTGTATAATCCCTGGTATACATCCGGACTGCTTTTGCCTCCGTTGTATTCCGTATTGAACTTATAAGCCTGATAAGCAAGCAAAGCCTTAAGATTTTTATTCTCAACCTGAGTCGCTTTAATTGCCATTGTTTGTGCGGTAGTAATCATACGCTTGCGTAATTCAACAGCTTTTGCCTGTTCGGCTCGTGTCTGTTCTTGTTTAGCTTGTTGGGCAGTCATTTGGGCCAACTCACGCTCGTATTGTGCCTGCTGAGTAGTTTTCTCAAGTTCCTCGCTATGCTGTGTTACTTCATCCACCAAATCATACGCTTCCTCTGCTTCTTCCTTTACCTCGCTAAGCTGAAGCATAGCCATCATTTGAGATTTCTCAGCCGAATCTTTTTGAATCATGGCACGTAGGCGTTGAATCTCAATCACATCTTTCTCTTCAACTGCAATATTCTTTTCCTGTTCCATGAATGCAGCAAATTTTTCTGCCTGAACTTTCAACTCCATTGCTTCTCTTCTTTTGCTCAGGGCATAGGACATCAATCCAAGAAACAGCAATGCGGTAATTCCCATAAACATGGCAAATCTTCTCGTTCTGTTAAGAGTTCTGCGCTGAAGCTTTATTTTATTTTGTTCTTCCTGCAGGAATTTTTTTTCACTGGCATCAAGAAAGACCATTACTTTTTCAAAGGCAGGATTGTATTTCTTTGCCCAGGCAAGGGAAGGCTGCTGAGTTTTTTTCCAGTTCAATGCAAGCTGAAGATCAGGAGGCCGCCAGAGACCGGTTTTTCCAATCTGGAATAAGGATGCAGCTTCAGACAGGCGCAAATACATCTGAACAGCATTCGTCTCTTCTTCCACCCAACCTTTCAATCTGTCCCAAACTCTCATCAAACTCTCATGTGAGATATCGATAACAGTGTTCTCGGTTAGTTCAACATTTTCTGCCGGAGTAACAAACGATTTTCCTTTTGATCGGAATACGTTCACGACCTCTATGACATCATCAATCCTTGCCTGTGCAATATCGGCAATCTCCCTGATCGTGGCCGGGTGTCTTATCCCCTTATTGTCCGTACTTTTTTCCGTAAGAGTCTTAAACATACTCTTGCATATTCTTTTCCCTTCATCAGAGAGAACCTCATAAGCTTCATTTGCATGCATCGACAGGGCATTTTCCATCTTACCTGCTGCCTCATAATCTCTTAATCTGATATGAGTTCCCGGTTCATTGTATTTCTTCCAGAATTCCCAGGTGCGCATCATTGAATGCTGTAAAACAGGGAGTTGGTCTGTCCCTTCAACAATTGAATTGAGAATCTGCTGATACAACTGGGGATCTATTTGAGCCTGAGCAACCGATATGGGACCAAGTACCGCTTGCGAGAAATCTTCCCGTGTCATTTGTGGTACCAGAAAATTGCTGTCATTGATCAAATTTGTAAGTTCCTGAAAATAACTACACTCACTGATAAAGTCCGAACGCATTGTGATCACTATATAAATTGGTAACTTACGCTGATGAACCGCATTTACCAACAATTTAATAAAAGCTTCCGTTTCATTTACGGTAGTAAGTGTATTGTCTCTGCTCTCTTTAAACCGGAATAGTTCTTCAAACTGGTCAATGATAAGCAAAAGATTTTCTCCTTTTTTCAATCCCATTTGCGAAATGGCATCAACCAGACCAAATAAACTTCTTCTTAATAATGCATAAACAATATTTCTTGAGAAATCCCTTTTTTTATTATCTGAGTGAGAGCTTTGAGTTTCAGCATCAGCTATAGCCTCCGCCAGATTCCTTACCGGCTGATTTCCCGGCCTGGCTGCAATAATTCTCCAGTTGGACCCGGTACCAGCAATAAATCCACCGTATAATATTGGCACCAATCCACAATAAATCAGTGACGATTTTCCACTGCCTGAGGCACCCGTAACAGCCGCAAAATGATTGCCTGCAAGATATTCCAAAATAATCTCACTTTGTCCTCCACGACCAAAAAACAAATGACTTTCCTCAATTCCAAACGCCCGCAATCCCGGAAAGGGATTATCCAATTCATTCAAATTATATGTTGCCTGTACCTTATTTGTAATCATTCGGAAATCAGTTTTTGTAATATCAATTCTGCATCAGGATCTTCCTTGCCATTTATTATTTCAACTTTCCCTTTTATCATTTTGATAAGCTCTGGATCAGGCTTTATTTTCGAAATTATTACGATCTTTTTAAAAGGTTCTCTTTTGCCTATTCCCGGTGCCTTTATGATATCCCTAAGCTTGCTTTTTAACCAATAATCATTTGAATTTTGCTGAAAAATGATTATGCCGTCAGATATACGAAGTGCCTGCAAATGTCTGGTATATATACCGATTTGTTCCTGGTAATCCAAAGTATAAACCCGCAGTCCTGATAAAGCCAATGATGAATACAGTTGTTCAAAGTTTTCTGAAGATTCCTCTTCTGACAATAAATACACTTTTGATATATTTTCGTATTTAACAGGTTCAACATGAGCAGTTCTTTCAAGTTTTTCCGTTAAAATAGTTTTAAATGTCTCCAGGGGACTCTCAATGATCTCAGTATTCATTTCTGCTTCATCTCTTCTCAGTCTTTTCAGGTACAAGGCTTGTCTCTGATCTGTAATCTTAACATGTTGAGGGATCCAGATCAATCTTCTGAAAGAATTGTTCTCAATGCTCTTTTGATATTCTTTAATGATCTGATTCTGATAATCCGGAAGGGAATATTTTGTTCCTTTCAATATGTCTCCATACTGGGACCCCATAAGCTGAACTGAAAAATCTGTCTTTTTTAAATTTGAAAGCATGATTTTTCTAAATTCTTCACTTGTGCCGGGCATATCCAGGTTCGGCAATACTTTGAATCCATTATGCTGCAACTCCCTTTTTATTTCATCCCTGGCATTCTCCTGATCATATGAGGTCAACCCCAGGTAAACATAACGGATTTCATCTTCATTTGCACTTTTCAATTCCATGGTTTTTATACTTCCAGTAATATCGTATGCCAAATCAAGCAGTTTGCTATAAATTATACCGCTTTTGTCTTCGGAATCAAAATCAAGAAGTTGTATTTTACGGTTGTATGGATTTTTAATGTATAAATTATATGAGAGCAGTTGCTCTAAACATGCAGGCTTCAATGGGTTTTTGGGCGTTTCAAGGCAAATTTTAAATAGTTTATTCGAACCATGAATTTGATCAACCTGTTCCAACCCTACAAAATTGCAAATCTCCTGCAATTCATTTTTATAGTCGGTATCCACTTCAAAAATAGAATGAGTGAAAAAGACAAATACAGAAGATGAAGAAAGATATTTGTTGTATTCGTGATCATTAAAATCTTTTCCTTTATTGATAGCAGTAATTTCACGGCCAAGTATCCGGGAGAGAATATCCTGCAGATGCTCAGTAAATGTTTCTATCAGAACATGTAATTTATCCTCTGACTTCACCAGGCTATAAGGATAGGTAATATATATATCGTATTTACTTTTCATTTTTATTATTAACCAGCCAGTTTAAAATCTTCAACACAATTCAATACACAATTTGCCATCTCACTATGATCAAATAACAGAGTTTCAATAGGATCATGATTTATTGATAATATTGTGCCACCATCTAAAAATTCAATTTTGCATATCCCCGAATTTACTAATAGATTAGCATAATATAATTCGTAAGTGCTCTCAGAGCAATTCATTTCATCCCCATTATCAAACAGTATCCTTCCTGATAGTATTATAAACAAAGAATAATCATCAACATTGTTCTCAAGATCAATATGCTGATTTGATTCAAATTTTATTTCCTGAAATGTCTGTGCAAGCTTGATAAGAGTCCCTTCATCAAGACCTGATAATTTATCAGTATTCTTAAGAATATTGTATTTCTCGATGAGCAGAAGCTTATTTCCCTGCTCTATATCTGATATCGTCTCTTTTAGTTCAAGTTGAACATCCGGTGCAAGTCTGCTAAATGCATCCTCAAATAAAGTTTCATCTTTCCTGTATACAATAATTGCTGCAACCTCTCTCAGTAATCTATTGGGATGAAACATATTGGATATCAATTCATCGCTGATTTCAAATTCAGGCATTTCCATGGCAAGTTCCATAGCACAAATACGAGGGTAAATTGACAAATAATTGTAATTGCGGGTAAGGATCTGTGAGATCATTTCTTCATTTGTCATACTCTCGATCGGAAAGTAATATTGTAATCGTTTCACTTTCTCTTTTGCTGAAATATCTTCCAAAACCGGGAAAAGAACAGGCTTTATATCTTCGTATACAAAATGATCTATCATTTCTATAGCATGACTTATATCCTCTCCTGATCCCCAATCGATCAATTCCCTGATCTCCTGAACAGTCCTTGCATTGTATGCCAGAGAAAGCAAGTCATACAGCAAATCATAGTTCAATTTAATTTCATCAGCAAAAGCTGCTTTAAGATTTGAATAATTCTTATCATATGAAAATGAAGTGTAAATAAGATAATTCCATCCCAATACATTAATTGTTCTTACTATTATGTTTAAGATCTTATGAAGATTTAAGGAACTTGCCTGAAAATTTGATTCATGCAAAGCCGCTATTGTTGCATCAGTGACAATTTTACTCTGATTTTCAAGTTTATTCAGCAAGAGATCAATAGCCTTCTCAGTTCCTATTTTACCATAAATACGTATTGCCCGTGATAACAAATTGTCGTTAGTGTTCGGATCAAGGAAAAGTCGTTCAAGATATTCCAATGCAGGATTTCCTATCTCGACAAGAGCTTCAAACGCATAGGCATGGTATCGGGGAGAGCTTAAAAATTCGATAAGGATATAGCTGTGATCAGCATTGCACATTCTCGACATCGCTTTAACTGCTGCAATTTTGACATCGGGTTCAAATTCACGGGTTAAATTGACCAATGCAGAAGTATAGGTCACATCTCCCCTGGCTCCGATTATTTCAGCTGCAAGCACTCTTTTTTTTACATCCCGGCTACTCACCAGTTTCTCCACATCAATACCTGAAGAGAGAATCTTAATTCGTTCCTCAAATTTGTCAATAATCTGCATTAAGAGTTTTTCTGATTCGGGCGAAGAAGGTTTTGTACTCTTCAGATCGGGTAATAGCTGAAGTAGTGACTCTTCTTCTATGCATTTTAATACATAATTCTGTATGATGGGTTGAGGATTGGCCAACATCCTCTGCAAACTTTTCTCATATGCCAGAGGCTCGATTTGAGCGGACAGCTTCATGGCATTGATTACTTTTAACGGATCCTCACCAACCAGTATTTTTCTGATTTTTTCATTGTAATATTCCTTTTTATGATCATCGAAATGTCTGATGCGTAATTTCCGATAACTATCCTGTAAAGCCTTTCTGTATGATTTCACAAGTTTAATTCCATAAAACAACCATAAAGGAAGCACAAGAAGTGAGGTCAAGAAGATGCTGTAGACAATAAAAAGTTTAAATCCGGATAATGCATAAATAATTAAACCTGCAGCTATCATCCCTAACATGACGACCATTCCTTCTATTCTTGGAATTGCAACTTGTGAGAACCGAATATCCAAAGTTCGGAAAAGTGTTTTAAATGATGGAGTTTGAATAAGCAATTTGCTTGTTTCATAAATTGCTTTATTTGCTCCGAGAAGAATAATAAATAACGTGATAATCTCATTGCCTACGACCAGTTTACGAAGTATAAAATTGAACAGTATTGTCAACAATACAAATATCCCAAGTCCTGCCGGGATCAATACCAGGCTATAGGGTGAATCGTATGAGTATAATATTTTTCGTATTAAAAAACGATCGATTACAAAAATTAGCATAAACATAAAAGCAAGGAAGGTTGCATAAACCAATGACAATTTCTCTATCTCGACAAACCTGAGTTGTATAAGACTGATAAATCCAAAATGAAGAAAAAATCCCAAAATAGAGGAAAGCAAAGCAAAAACAAAAAGCTGCCTTGTATACTTTGTGGATAATATAAGGAAGAATGACCTGGCAGGAATAAATTGATCCTTTTTATGATTGAAAATTTTTTCCCTTCTATGAACCAGGTTTGTTGGAAATTGGAGTAGAAATAAAACAATTGCCGACAGAACAGCAAAAAGAAGAACAATAAGATAATTCAGCTTGAAAAGATAGAGAGTTAATGCTACAAAAAAACCACCAGCTATCATTCCTATCATAAATCCAGCCTTGGATATTGGATAAATACGACGCAGTTGATGAGGATGAAGGATCTTTCTCTGATATCTCCAGAAATTCAACAATGCAAGTAAATTCAAAGGAAACAGGATGACAATACTGAAAAATGCATACTTCATTGATAAACTCTGGAGATAAACCAATGAATAAGCAAGTACTGAGAACAGTATGATGAACAGGTTGATAAAATTGAACAGTTTAATGGAAATCCTTTTATAGGCCAGTGAATAGATATAAAATACCAACACTCCACAAATTCCCGAAAAAACGAATGCAAGTGCCAGGTCTTTCTGTTCCCAATGTTTAAAAAATATGGAATGAGCAGCTACATCAAATGTACATAGAAAAATACCCAGGAAAACAGAGGTTAAAAACAGATAAAATGTTAAGCCTGCTTCCTGTCGTTTAATATTGATTTTTCTTAACAGCAAAGAATACATTTGACTGAATGTTCTCCGAAGATTTGTTGATTAATTGTAACTACTTAAAAAATAGAATGATAAAAATAAGAAACATTTCTTATCTATTAAATTCCCTTATCATAAGGATTAATATATTTAGCCCACAAAATGATACAATCATGTAATTTTTTAAAATCCATGCTTAAACCAAGCTCTTTTTCTTGTGTTTCTTCTCTAGTAACAGAAAAAAATTATGTTCCAAAAAAGCACTATTCATTTGAATAAATATGAAAAGAGAAGAGAATTTGTTTTTCTCCTTTTGGCAGGTTTATTCATAGGCACGCTTGCCATGCTAAACATACTTGGCATTCCTCGATTAATTGACCTGAGTATTTTATCCACGCTAAGATTTCTTCCATCTATGCAATATTTTGCTCTTAAATAATGATGCTCAAAACGATCCCTGATCTTTTTAACATAAAGACGCAATTCATCATCCGTTTTATTCAATACTATTGGCCGATCTTTCGTAGCTTCTTTTAAGCGGCTCACCAACGTATCGTTATCAAGCCGAATATAAATTGCCTCGCCCAGTTTTTCAATTAAATTCATGTTGTCGCAATAACAAGGCGTTCCTCCTCCCAGTGATATAACAAGATTATCCTTTTTCACAACCTCTTTCAGTGCTTCCCATTCTATTACCCTGAACACATCATCACCAAGTTCAGAATATAATGCCGGAATCGATTTTCCTTCACGTTTCTCAATCACATCATCAAGATCAACAAAATCCATATTCAATCGCTTTGCGAGCTTTTTCCCTATGGATGTTTTGCCACTGTTTTTATATCCGATAATAAAATATCTCACGTATTGCTTTATATCATGAATAAACAACCAGATCAGGTACCAGTTCAAATTTAGGTAAGGGGTTGTCAAAAAGTAAATAATACTATATAAAGAATAATTTTTTTGCTTTGTGTAACTTCGTATCTTCCCTGCCTCGCCGGAAGGCAGGTTTGTGAATCTCTGTGTCGCAGCAATTTAAGTTATACCACAAAGTTACACGAAGCAGACACAAAGCCATACAAAGACTTTTTAGATTATCTCTTATTGCCTTACAATCCGGCTCAAGTTAATACGAATAATGAACTATTTCTTAGGCTTCATGGCCTGGTAGGCTATATGTTGTATATAATTATCAAGAATGATCAATGCAGTTTGTGCTTCAACAACCGGCCATACTCTTGCTACGATGGTGGGATCCCGGCGTGTTACCGCAGCCAATTCCTTGTTTTCAAGACTCACCTTATCTATTGTAACCTGGGGTTTTGCAATGGTAGGTGTAGGTTTTACAGCAACACGGGCAATTATATCCTGACCTGTCGTTAATCCGCCAGTAATTCCCCCGGCATTGTTCGATTTGAAAACTACTTTGCCATTTTCAATGCGCATTGCATCATTGCATTTTGAACCGGTCATATTCGCAGCCTGTATGCCACAACCAATTTCTACTGCCTTAACAGTACCAATAGACATCAACCTACCTAATTCACCATCCAGTTTATTGAATACAGGTTCCCCCATACCTGCAGGTACGCCGGTTACAACTACTTCAACAATGCCCCCTGAGGAATCCCCCTCTTTCATTATCCTGACAATTTCATCATGCATAGCATTGGCAACATCTGCATCAGGACAGAAAATTTTCGGATTGATCCCGTATTTTTCTTTTATCTCATCTTCATTGTATTCCGGTATTTTTATTTCAGGGATCCTTTTTTCGAGATCAGCCAGAATAGCTGCCTTTTCAAAAAACCGCAGATCAGTCTTCAGCTTATTTGATGCAAACAATTCAAGGTAAATGGGATCATACTGTTTTCTTACTTCCCTGTATGCCTGTGCCTTCTTCCTGATCTCATTCAAAGGCATATCACCCATCCTTATGCCTGCAGCTTCTCTTACAAATGAGACAACTTCAATTCCATGATCTTTAAGAATTCTTTTGGCGATGCAACCGGCGGCAACAATTGAAGATGTATATCTGCCACTAAAAAATCCTGCACCAATAGAATCATCAAACTCCCCATACTTCTGATAAGAGGCGTAAGAAGCATGACCCGGTCTTGGCGTACGATTGGTTAACTGGTATTGCTCGATATGTTCAAAATGTCTGTCAACATTAGGGATCAGAATAACCAAAGGAGTTCCGTTTGTATACCCTTTGTTCTTAAAACCGGGCATTGTATCAGCAGCATTAACTCCACTGAAAATCACCGGAACATCTGCCTCCCGGCGTGGAGATGTCAATTCTCCCTGTCCTGGTTTACGCAGCATTAGCTCAACATAAATTTCCTCTTCCGTAAAATAATATCCCGGCGGAACACCCTGAATATTTATGGATAATCCTTCCTGGTATGAACCGCCGGCTACGGTAGTTTTGAATAAAGTTCCATGTGTGCATCCTAGCATAACTCTATGTATTTGGTTTAATTCATTTGATCTATTCTGGCTTCAATGGACTTGAAATCGTCAAAAAACGAGGGATATGTTACATTAACAGATTCAGCTGTATCGATGATGGTTTTCCCCTCTGATGCCATGCCGGCAATTGCCAGGGCCATTACCATTCTGTGATCGTGATAGCCATGTACTTCCTGACCTGACAATCTGCTATATTCAATACTCAATCCGTCTTTGAATTCTTCTATTTTTGCTCCCATTCTACGAAGTTCTTTCGTTATAGCGCTGATACGATCACATTCTTTTAACCTGGCCTGTTCTACATTATACAACCTTGTTTTCCCTTTGGCAAAACATCCGACAACCGCCAAAGCAGGCAATGCATCAGGTGTATCATTCATGTCAATTTCCATTCCCGTAAGCTCTTTTCCAATAACTCTGACTCCCCCTGTTTCATGATGCACCTGCGTACCCATCTTCTGAAGATATTCAAATACTTTTTTATCTCCCTGATGATCAGAAAAATCAAGACCTTTAATCAGTACTTCGGATTGGGTTATTGCAGCAGCACATAAAGCAAATGTTGCAGAGGAAAAATCAGCGGGGATCTTTAGGTCAAATGCCTTATATTTCTGTTTCCCTTTAATTTTAAACCATTCCAGTCCTTTTTGTTCAAATGCAATATTCTGCTTTTTCAGCCAGTCCAGTGTAATTTCTACGTATGATTTCTCATGCAGATTTTTTACCTCAATTTCAGTATCATTCTCGGCCAGAGGTGCAGCAAAAAGCAAAGCAGTAACAAACTGGGAGCTAATTCCGTCTATTGTTGTTTTGCCTCCTTTTAGGGGACCCCTTACTGTGAAAGGGCATTTGTCATTCAGGGTTTTAACTTCTGCTCCCAAAGATCTGAGAGCCAAAATAAGAGGGGTCATGGGTCGTTCTCTGATAGAGGGATCGCCATCAAATGTGATATCCTGGGATGCAAGTGAGGCAAGGGCACTAAAAATTCTTAGCGAGGTACCTGAATTGGCAACATCAACAAAGCTGGCCACTTTGCTTATTTTCCCCCTGGTACCATCTATTACCCAGGTCCCGTCAAGCACTTTAATCCTGGCTCCAAATTCCTGCGCTGCTCTGAATGCCGACCGTGCATCTGCAGAATCAAGCGGGTCATGCAATATGGAACGCCCTTCAGCCATAGTCGCAACCGCCACAGCACGAATAGTGTGCGACTTTGAAGCGGGGATGGCTATTTCTCCACTTAGTTTCGATTTTTGCGTAACAACTTTCAATTTTAATGAATTGAGCTCGCAAAAATAATAGGAAGCAAAGAGAATTACAACATAATCGATTGATTCTGTTCAATTGGTGAGTGATTTAAACAATCCCACCGATTTTGCTATAAAATAATCACAACCAGTTGAACGGCCTTGGAAAAAAACCTGATATTCAGAGAACAAATGATCAATACTATTGGAGCAGAGTTGGTCACAATCCCTCAGCAAAGAAATTTCAATGAATTCAGCATTCAGTTCGAAATGATTGTAAGGATAATTTAATTAATTATTTTAGTATCAAAATCATTCACAATCAAAAGACGACCACTATGAAACGTATTTTTTACTTATTGATTTTTAGCTTGTTGTTTACTGTATCCTATTCGCAAGTTAAAGAAATTGGATTCTCTCATTACCTTTTTCCGGAATTTACAAAAGGAGTTGTTCTGATGACAACCGGAGTCAAAAATGAAGCTTTGCTGAATTATAATTCGCTGACCGAAGAAATGGTTTTCGATAATAAAGGCAGAAAATTAGCCATAACAAAGAAGGAAATGGAACTTATAGATACGGTTTTCATCAGGGACAGGAAGTTTTTTGTATTAAACAATGAATTTACCGAATTAGTATACCATTCAACCTGGGACCTGTATGCCGGACACAAATGCAGAATAAATGACCCGGGTAAACCTGTCGGATATGGCGGAACATCACAGACTTCAGCTGTCACTTCCTATTCTTCATATCGTGCTGACGGCCGGGTATATGAACTTAAATTACCCGATAGCTATGAAGTAAAACCATACATTGTTTATTGGTTAATGAAAGATGGAAAATTGACCAAGTTTATCAGCATCAGGCAATTGATGAAATTATTTAAAGAAAAGAAGGATTTGGCCAAGGCGTATATCAAAAAGTACAATGTAAAATACGACGATCAGAAAAGTATTGTTCAATTCATTAACTACCTGGAAAAAAATTGAAAGCAATACATCCGATGCGAAGATAATACGCCATATTTCAACAGATGCCCTCTACCATTCAAGCGTCATCTGCTCTCCGTTCAGTATTGATTTTTAAGTGCCAATTTTTGACTTACATGAATTGATTGCAAAAAGTCAAAGTAACTAAAGACAATACAATATATGTAATTATCTGTAATTCAAATATTTAATGCAGAAAAGCCATCTTTAATCGGATGATGAATGCGTGCCCCTTCCTTGAAGAAATAATTCATGTAGATATAACAAATACTATCATTATTGAGATCTTCTTGAAAACAAACCATATTTTACAATATAATAAATAGCCATAATCCCATCCATCCACTTAATCTTTTTACCTTCATCATAGGTCCTTCCATAATAAGATATACCGACCTCATAAATTCTTATTCCGGGAACTCTTGATATTTTGGCAGTTATCTCCGGTTCAAAACCGAATCTGGATTCCTTAAGCTGAATAGTCTGAATAATTTTTGTTTTAAATAATTTATAACAGGTTTCCATATCTGTCAGATTTAAATTAGTAAACATGTTGGAAAGAGTTGTCAATAGTTTGTTCCCTATCGAGTGCCAAAAGAAAAGAATTCGATGAGGACTACCACCCATAAATCTTGAGCCATATACCACATCAGCATAACCTTCAACAACTGGTCTCAGCAGGTTATTATATTCATCAGGATCATACTCCAAGTCAGCATCCTGTATTATTAAACATTCGCCCGATGATTTTGAAATTCCGGTATGTAAAGCAGCTCCCTTACCCATATTTTTTTCATGTTTGAAATACTGGATATTTATATCTTTATTCTCCGATATATATTTAAGAATTTCATCTTCAGTATTATCGGTCGAATAATCATTTATTATTATCACTTCCTTCTCAATATCATGTATTAAGCTTACACCTTTTATCTTCCCCAGCATTTTATGTATGGTTTTCCCTTCGTTGTATGCTGGAACAATAATGGAAAGTTTTTTTATTTTCATTGGTCTTATTTACTTACAGTGAATAAAATATATCGCATTACAAAAACCTTTTTTTTCTCATCCCTGAGAATTAAGAATTATAACTACTTCATATCAATTCTGAATAATTGAAATTACTTTAAGTTCTTATTTCATATACAGTGTCAACTTTGTGTTTTCTGTTAATCCTTCGAATTGTTTTTTTGAATTTAAATAAATCACCAAGCGACCATTATGAAAATAATCCGGGACATGCACATAAAATGCATACTTATTTCTGCGACCTGGCGCAGAAATTGGACTGAATAATCTGATTCTATTATGTTTAATCGAATCTGATTTGATAAGCTTTGAATTAAGGTAACTATCATAAAATCCATTAGTTACTTCTATTTCAGTTTCTATTTTTATCCATACATCAGAATATCTGCCGCCCTCCGGTTCTAAATTAAGTTTTGTATCTGCGATATTAAATATAGAATCTGAGGATCTATTGAATTTCAGAATACTATCCTGCAAAAATTCTGTTTTTATTTTGTACTTTTTTTCATTCCTGAGCCATTCCTTTGTATCCAGCATACTCATATCAAGGGGTTGTAAGTGACGATTTAAATATATGCGACCATAATAACGTCTATTCATGTCGTCAAAGTGAAGAAAAGTGTTATTGTATTGCTGAATCTGAAATATATTGACCCAAATTAAGTATATTCCCAAAACATAAAATACAAATCGCCACCTGTATTGGTTGATTTTTTCAACGAATGCCGCAAAAGCTAAAGCGAAAACAGGATAACTTTGTACCAATGCCCTGGTTGAATAACTTCCCCCATATCTCCAAATACGCCAGGATATTATTATATAAATATTAATTAAACAAAAATATATTACAGCTTTTCTGAAGGGATACTTTTTAAGAAAGAATAAACCTACTATAAAGAAGATGGTTATAGGAGTATAAATAAACCATCCCTTCTCCCAGCCAATTATCACTCGCAAATGTGGGGTTAAAAAGTCCCAGGCGCTTCCTACTTCATATATAAACGATCCACTAGAGTATTTCCAATAGATAAGCTGTGGCAGTATACCAATAAATCCAAATATTAAAGCAGCAAAAAGATGGTTTTTATGTTTCTTCACACTTGCCCATTTTTCTTTTGCGGATTCTTTTGTATGGGTATCCCAAAGTAATGGGATGAAAAGCATAACGGCTTCGGTTGGTCGACAAATTATAGCCAAACCAATAATGTATCCTGTTAATGAAGCCCATATGATAGTTGGCTTCTGATGCCATTTTAAAGTAAAGTAAATGAGTAGAACATACAAAGGGAAAATGTAGGCATGACTCATAGCATTATCAACACTGGCATACTGTATAAAATTCGTGGCCAGTAAAAGCAATATCAGAGTTATTGCTGTTGTACGATCGCTGAAGTATTTAAGCAAAATGCGTCTTAAGAGAAAAATCGCCAGCATACAATAAAATAAGATACCGAATGCTAATGCGTATTGATAGGGTGGTGAAAAACCATCTGGTTCATATTTGGAAAATTTTGCGATTGAATCTCCGATTAAAAAAAAAGGCGTTTCAAGTATTGCAACTCCACCCAGATAACCAAAAACATAATTCCCATTCTTGTATTTGTGAGCCTGATATACATATCCTCCGGTAACATTATATTTTGCATCAATCTCTGGCAACCATTTTAATTCTCTCAGATCCTTATAGATATATATGGAGGGCAAATACATATAATAACCCAGAGCATCCCAGGTAGTAACTCGTAATGGATGTGAAGATCGTATATCTGAATATTTTACCCTTATTAACACTAATACAATAACTATCAGAATACATGCAGTAAACGAAGTTGAATTTTTCATTATTTTCATTTACTTTGGATATTTCGCATGAATGATCCTTTAATAATGAGGAATGTACATGATAAGATCAAATACTCAAAAATTAAATGTTTATGGATTCACTATGGTTTTTACTAATACATGATCTTTGTCCGTTGTAAATATAAATATTTCAATCTTTCACCATTCGAGCGTCATCTGCTCTCCGTTAATCCGCTCAATAGTATTGGATGGTTTTTTTGTATTTAAATCTTCAGAATCAGACACCTGTTCGTTGTCTGTTTTTTCCTGTTCTTCCTCTATCAGTTCAACATCAGCTTCGACCTGACTGACGGGAATTTCTTTCTTTTCCTCAACTTCTTTTTGTGCCGATACATCTTCATCTTCCATTTTCTTTACAGGTTCCAATTCTTCGATTTTTTTGATCTCGTACCTGGTCAATCGCTTACCTCTGGCTTTGAATCCTTTCACTGCAATAAACGATTCAACATCAAGTTCTTCAGCCTTCCGGTTTTTATTTTTTCCTCCAAAAAGCAACTTTAGCCTGGGGCAAACTTCTGCTGAAATATGAACAAATTCACATTTAGAATCTTCAGGAAAGTAGTTTTGAGGTTTCCCGTTAATATCAGCTACAAAACGTTTGATGTAATGGTATTTCTGGTCTGCATCATAATAAACAACAGTATATATTTTTTGCTCATCGTGCCTGGCCATATAGCAAATTCCCTCGTTAAAATGCAGAGTGAGATCCGGTCTGTAGATTGAACATATTCCCGAGTCATAAAATACGATAATCCGGTCAACAGTCTGGAATTCGCCAATGTAATTGCCTCGTTCTTCCATATTCAATCGCTGTACTTCAGGGTCAAACCATATTTTCTGTCCTCCAAGAGTTGAACCCATCTTCTCCAGCAATTCAATTCGATGCACAGCATGTTTTGTAAGTATGTTCCCCACGGAACCCTTGCCCTTGATGGTTAATTGGCTAAAATCGTATTCAATAGCCAGATTCCTTAATCTTGGTTTGGGTTTCAGAATAACCTTAATTATTTCAGCTTCTCCGTTGGGATTTACCGTCAAATGAAGGATGCGGGAACCTTTTTTGCCTTTTGTTAAATCATATTCTTTATCGCGTGTAAGACCGGTAATGGAACAACGTTTGGTCATTATAGCACCATTTAGTCCGTCACGATAAACAATATTATAAATTGTCCGATTGTCATTCTTCCTGAAAACTGCAGCATGAAGAATTCCCTTTCCAACAAACGTTTTATCTGTAACTTTTGTGATGCGGTATTTTCCATCGCTGAGGATAACCAGAATATTATCGATATCCGAACACTCGCAAACAAATTCTTCCTTTCTTAATCCTGTTCCGATAAAACCTTCACTCTTGTTAGCATACAACTTCTCGTTCGCAACCACAACATGTGTAGCTTGTATAGTATCGAAACTTCTGATTTCTGTTTTTCTCTCTTTCCCCTTGCCGTATTTCTTCTTTATTTGTCTGTAATAGTTGATCGTATAGGGAATAATGTGTTCGATGTGATTCTTCACCTCATCCATCTCATCTTCAACAGATTGAATATGTTCATCAGCTTTGAATGAACTGTATTTCGAAATCCGTTTGATGGGTATATTGGAAAGCCTGACCAGATCATCATGTGTAACCTTACGTTTAAGCTTTTTAACAAAAGGTTTCAAGCTCTCATCGATGGTTGTCAGAATCTCTTCTTCCGTCTTACAGGTTTTAATATTTTCATACAGTTCATTCTCAATAAATATTTTCTCCAGAGAATAAATATGCCATTCTTCTTCCAGCTCATTCAACCTGATCTCCAATTCCAGCTTAAGAAGCTCACGTGTATTATCAGTACACCGTTTTAATATTTGCAAAACACCTAAAAAATAAGGCTTGTCTTCATCGATCACACAGGAATTCGGAGATATTGATACTTCACAATCGCTAAAAGCATATAAAGCATCAATCATTTTATCAGGAGAAACTCCCGGTGCCAGATGAATCAATATTTCAACATTCTCTGCCGTATCGTCATCGATCTTCTTGATCTTGATTTTTCCTTTTTCATTTGCTTTAACTATGGATTCAATCAGGATGGATGTGGTTTTCCCGTAAGGTATTTCGGTTATACAAAGCGTCTTATTATCAATCTTATTGATTTTTGCACGAATTTTAAGCGCTCCACCCCTTAAACCATCATTGTATTTTGAAACTTCAACCATGCCTCCCGTAGGAAAATCAGGGTATAACTGAAAGCTTTTATTTTCAAGACAGGCTATTGAAGCATCTATCAATTCATTAAAATTATGAGGGAGGATCTTTGATGCAAGGCCCACTGCAATTCCTTCAACACCCTGTGCCAATAATAATGGAAACTTAACCGGCAATGTAATTGGTTCTTTATTCCTTCCATCATAGGAAAGCTTCCAGTTTGTTGTTTTTGGATTGAACACAACTTCAAGTGCAAACTTCGATAGCCTGGCTTCAATATATCGGGGCGCAGCAGCTCCATCTCCTGTGAGAACATTTCCCCAGTTTCCCTGTGCGTCGATCAACAAATCTTTCTGTCCCAGCTGAACCAGGGCATCACCAATAGAAGCATCTCCATGAGGATGATACTGCATAGTATTCCCAATGATGTTGGCAACCTTATTGTACCTGCCGTCATCCAACCTGCGCATAGCATGAAGAATCCTGCGTTGAACAGGTTTCAGACCATCATCAACGTGAGGTACGGCGCGTTCCAGAATAACATAAGAGGCATAATCAAGAAACCAGTCCTGATACATGCCTGATAATTTGGTAACATGAGTTGATTTTTGGTGATCGGCAATCTCAGATTCACTCAATCCGTCTTCTTCATCAGGTATACTCTCTGTTCTATCGATATCTTCCTTACTCATTTGTTTACTTCAACCTTTTTAAGCTTCAACCAAATCTTCTTCAACACGCAAATTCTCAATGATGAAATCCTGTCTTTGAGGAGTATTCTTACCCATATAGAAAGGCAATAACTTGCTTACAGAGTCTTCTTTCTTCAGTGTCACAGGTTCAATACGCATATCCTTTCCTATAAAATGCTTAAACTCATCCGGTGAAATTTCGCCCAGACCCTTAAAACGGGTGATTTCGGGTTTCACACCGAGTTTACTTATAGCATCCAGCTTTTCCTCTTCGCTGTAACAATATATTGTTTTCTGTTTGTTTCTGACACGAAACAAAGGGGTTTGTAAAATATACACATGCCCCCTTCTGACAAGTTCAGGAAAGAACTGAAGAAAGAATGTTAACAAAAGCAAACGAATGTGCATTCCATCCACATCAGCATCAGTGGCAATAACTACATTATGATAACGAAGATTGTCAATATCATCTTCTATATTCAAAGCAGCCTGAAGAAGGTTGAATTCTTCATTCTCATAGACTATCTTTTTCGTGAGTCCGTATGAGTTTAATGGTTTCCCTTTCAAACTGAAAACAGCCTGCGTACTGACATCGCGCGATTTAGTTATTGAACCGCTTGCCGAATCACCTTCAGTGATAAATATTGTTGATTCAAGCTTGCGTTCATCCATTGAGTTCAAATGAATTTTACAATCACGAAGTTTCTTGTTGTGCAAGCTTACTTTTTTTGCTCTTTCTCTGGCAAGTTTCTGAATTCCCGAAATTGCCTTTCTTTCCTTCTCCGATTCAATGATTTTCTTATAAATAACATCTGCTACATCTGTATGTTTATGCAAAAAATCATCCAGATGCTTTTTTACAAAATCGTTCACATAGCGTGAAACAGATGGTCCTTTTGGGCCGATATCTTTTGAACCAAGCTTTGTTTTTGTTTGTGATTCAAATATAGGTTCTTCAATTTTTATACTGACAGCTGCTATGATAGACGCTCGGATATCAGAGGAATCAAAATTCTTGTTAAAGAATTCCCTGATTGTCTTTACATAAGCTTCCCGAAAAGCCTGCAAATGTGTACCGCCCTGAGTAGTATGTTGTCCATTTACAAAGGCATAATAGGTTTCACCGTACTGATTCACATGTGTCATTGCAACCTCAAGATCACCATTCTTTAAATGAATGATCGGATAAAGTCCTTCAGAACTCATGTTCTCATCAAGCAAATCAAGCAATCCGTTTTTGGAAACATATTTTTTCCCATTGATTTTAATTACCAGACCTGCATTTAAGTAAATATAGTTGCGAACCAGGGATTCAATATAATCTTCAATAAACCTGTAATTCCCAAACAATTTTCCGTCAGGAACAAACTGAACAAGTGTCCCGTTTTTCTCAATGCTTTTTTCTTCACCGGATTCATCCACTATATTTCCTTCAGAAAAGTATACTGCCTTAACTATTCCGTCACGGTATGCTTTAATGGTAAACTGAGATGATAATGCATTCACTGCTTTTATTCCTACACCGTTTAATCCAACAGATTTCTTAAACACTTTTGAATCATACTTAGCTCCGGTATTCATCCTGGAAGCAACCTCCTTTAACTTGCCCAATGGAATACCGCGTCCAAAATCCCTGACACTTACCAAATTCTCATCAATGGTAATTTCAATTTCCTTTCCGAACCCCATCATGTATTCGTCAACAGAGTTATCCAACACCTCCTTCAGAAGTATGTAAATGCCATCATCCTTGGATGAACCATCTCCCAGTTTCCCTATATACATACCGGGTCTCCGGCGTATATGCTCTTTCCAGTCTAATGTCCGGATCGTTTCTTCAGAATAATTTGCTACCGACATAATCATTGGCTTTGCGACAAATATATAGAATTAGAAGGTGGTTGATGAATTTGTTTATTAACGCTTAATTAACAGGGTCGGTTGTTGATATGTTATTAAATGAGTTAGGTTGTGGAAAAAAATAAGGCAGGAAACGAATGTTCCTGCCTTTGGGTGTCAATCAATCAATAACTTAAAATTAGCTTCACGAATTTACAAAATTTTATTCAAAACTCCAAGGGTTTTATAATTAAGAAGTTATGCACCAATAGCCGATCTTAAAAAGAATCCGTTTTCTACAGTAAAAACAATTAAAAAGTCCGGGGTATTCAGTTCTTATCAACGCGGTTAAATCCCGATAGATATGGAATTATGATAATGAATATTTAAGCCGTTACCCACTTAAGGACCTCTTCCTGTGAAGGATTTTTCAATCCCAATTTGTATTTTTTATTATATCCGCAAAGATCCTGATGAAGTTTGGTGTGTTTTTCAACTCTTTTTAATGAGTCAAGTGTTTTATAACCCAACTTTTTAAGCGGATCAACCCATTCTTCCGGTATGCCTAATTCTAAAAACAGCTTTTTACTATCCGTTTTTTCTTTCTTTTCAGGTCTCATCTGAGGAAAGAACAGAACGTCCTGTATGCTCGACTGGTTCGTCATGATCATGGCCAATCTGTCAACACCAATTCCCATGCCTGAGGTTGGCGGCATTCCATATTCCAGAGCACGTATGAAATCATAATCGATATACATGGCTTCTTCATCTCCCTTTTCAGACAATTTGAGTTGTTCTTTGAATCGATCCAGTTGATCTATGGGATCATTCAGTTCAGAATAAGCATTGCATAGTTCTTGCCCGTTAACTATCAATTCAAACCGTTCGGTGAGGTCAGGATTGGATCGGTGTTTTTTGCATAACGGAGACATTTCGATCGGATAATCAATGACAAATGTCGGTTGACTCAAATGAATTTCAACTTTTTCGCTAAAAATTTCATCAATGATCTTTCCTTTGCCCATGGTATCATCCACTTCTATATTTAAATCCCTGCATACTTTCCTTAATTGCTCTCCATTCATGCCTGTAATATCTGCCCCTGCAAATTCCCTGATAGAATCTATCATGGTGATTCTTTTATAAGGTCTTTTAAAATCTATTATTTTATCACCCAAAGGAAGTTTTGTTTTTCCATGGAGATCCAGTGCTACTTTCTCAATAATCTCTTCGGTGAAATCCATCATCCAGTTATAATCTTTGTATGCGACATAGATTTCCATAACTGTAAATTCAGGATTATGAGAACGATCCATTCCCTCATTTCTAAAGTCGCGTGAAAATTCATACACTCCATTGAATCCTCCCACAATAAGCCGTTTCAAATACAATTCATTGGCTATTCTCAGATAAAGAGGAATGTCAAGGGTGTTATGATATGTCTTGAAAGGTTTTGCCGCTGCTCCGCCAGGAATAGCCTGTAAAACAGGCGTTTCAACCTCCAGATATCCTTTGGAATTAAACAATTCCCGCATGGAATCAATAATTCCTGTACGTTTTAAAAAAACATCACGTACCTCAGGATTTACCAGTAAGTCAACATATCTCTGTCTGTACCTGAAATCGGGATCAGTGACAGCATCATACACTTTTCCTTCTTTTTCCTTAACAACAGGCAAGGGTTTTAAAGATTTTGCAAGTACTGTCAATTCTTTTACATGAATGGATATTTCGCCCATCTGAGTAATAAAAACAAATCCTTTAACGCCAATAAAATCACCGATATCCAATAATTTCTTAAACACCGTATTATAATAGGTTGTATCTTCTCCCGGACAGAGATCATCGCGTGTTATGTACAACTGAATTCTGCCTTTTTCATCCTGCAACTCTGCAAAAGAAGCTTTCCCCATAATTCGCTTGCTCATCAATCTGCCGGCAATTGAGATCTCCTGGTAATTCTTTTTTTTCTCATGAAAGTTTTCCTTGATTTCTTTGGTAGTGACATTCACCGGGAATTCAGAAGCAGGATACGGTTCAATGCCCAATTCCCGAAGTTCATGTAGTGCTTGCCTTCTGTATTGTTCCTGTTCACTTAATTCAAACTGATTCATTGAATTTTGCTCTATGTAAATTTTTGCAAAGATAAAAATTAACTTCAGAGGAAGGGGAAAGAAAATTATTCAAACTCACTACCTTTGTCCGAAAAGCAATTTCATGCACATAAAACCTAAGGAAGAGAGAGTGCGGCTGCCACACTGGATGAAGGTGCCAATGCCTCATGGGAGAGATTACTCAAAAATTAAAAACATCCTGCAAAAACAGAATTTGCATACGATTTGTGTAAGTGGAAATTGTCCGAACAAAGGCGAATGCTGGAGTGCCGGTACAGCAACATTTATGATTTTGGGTGAAAAATGCACAAGAAACTGTAAATTTTGTCAGGTACATACAATGAAACCAGAACTTCCCGACTGGGAAGAACCAGAGCGGCTGGCCGAAACAATAAAGTTACTGAAACTGAAACATGCCGTTATTACATCTGTTGCACGCGATGATCTTCCTGATGGTGGTGCTCAGTTCTGGGCAACTACTATCCGAACCATAAAAAACATCAATCCAAATGTTACAATGGAAGTGCTGATCCCCGATTTTCGACGTGGAGATCGTGCGCTGAACCTAGTAATTCATGAAAATCCCGAAGTGATATCCCACAATATTGAAACAGTAAAACGATTGACCCCTGTTGTTCGCTCAATAGCGCGGTATGAGCATAGCCTGGAATTATTGAACTATGTGGCAAACTCAGGCGTTATTGCCAAATCCGGAATTATGCTGGGTTTGGGAGAAAAAGAGGAAGAAGTAATGGAAGCCATGGATGATCTGCTGAAAGCCGGTGTTAAAGTTTTTACCATTGGCCAATATTTGCAACCATCCAAAGAACATTACCGGGTGAGAGAATACATAGAACCTGAAGTATTTAACCGACTTAAAATCAAGGGATTGGAGAAAGGATTTCACTATGTGGAAAGTGGTCCCCAGGTAAGATCCTCCTATCACGCGGAAAAACATATTAATGCCTGAAACCGCATGACATATGCCATAAAATTTTTAGATATCGGGCTTAAAGAATACAAAGAGGCCTGGGAATTCCAGGAAAAAATTCATGTTCTGTTAAAAGAGAACCGGAACAAAGAAGTTATGACAAACGATGTTGGAAGTCTGATATTTTGTGAACATCCGCATGTATATACCCTGGGAAAAAGCGGGCAGTCAAATAATCTTCTTATCAATAATGATTTTTTAACTCGAATTGATGCAAGTTTTTACAAAAGTGACAGAGGGGGTGATATTACTTATCATGGTCCTGGACAGATTGTTGGCTATCCCATTTTTGATCTGCTGAAAATGAGGCTGGGTGTTAAAGAGTATATTAACAGAATTGAAGAAGCAATTATTTTATTACTGAAAGACTTTCATATAAATTCATCACGACGCCAGGGAGCTACCGGTGTTTGGCTCAATTCGGGTTTGCCGGACGAACGTAAAATTTGTGCTATAGGAGTTCGGGTTAGCAAAGCTGTTACAATGCATGGATTTGCATTGAATGTAAATACCGATCTGAAATATTTTGCACATATAAATCCCTGTGGATTTCAGAATAAGGGAGTCACATCCATGCAGAAAGAACTTGGATTGGATCTTGATATCAACAAAGTAAAGAATATTCTGAAGCATAAGATGCAGGAAGTATTCGGTTTACGATTTATAGAAGAGATTTCTTAAGTCAATTCGCCACCAAAACAAAATTTAAGCTTCTTTTTTTACTACATTTGTTCCTGGCAAGAAATTCCTCTCATCTGATCATTCCATTGATCCAAAAGATTGGCAATACAACGTATGAATAAGTACTGGAAAATAAAAGAAAAAGGATTACGCAGCGATATTGAAAAACTCGTATATGATCTGAACATTAGTCAGGTATTGGCCAATTTGCTTGTGCAACGTGACATCAGTTCAATGGAAGCAGCCGAAGAATTTTTTCGACCGCAGCTTGAAAACCTTTATGATCCTTTTTTAATGAAGGATATGGATATCGCCATCGATCGTCTTGTAGAAGCAATCAAAACCGGTGAACATATTCTTATTTACGGCGACTATGATGTTGATGGAACTACTTCGGTTGCTCTTACCTATTCTTTTCTCCGGAACATTTACGAAAATATTGATTATTATATCCCCGACCGATATTCTGAAGGATATGGAATTTCTACAAATGGTATTGATTACGCCTCTCAAAACAATATTACATTAATTATTGCTCTTGATTGCGGAATCAAAGCAGTAGAAAAAATTGATTACGCAAAATCAAAGGGAATTGATTTTATCATCTGCGATCATCATACTCCCGGAGATAAACTTCCTGAAGCTCAAGCCGTCTTAGACCCGAAACGATTTGATTGCCCCTACCCATTCAAAGAATTGTCGGGCTGTGGTGTAGGTTTTAAATTGTTACAGGCATTTTCAATTCGTCATAATCTGCCTTTCGAAAACCTGATAAATTATATTGATCTTGTAGCCGTAAGCATTGCATCAGATATTGTATTAATCACGGGAGAGAACAGAATTCTAACGTATTACGGATTAAAAAAACTCGAAGAAAATCCATGCATTGGATTAAAAGCAATAAAGTGTGTTGCAGGAATTGATGACAGACCTGTTACCGTTGAAGATATTGTATTTCGCATTGGTCCCAGAATAAATGCCGCAGGAAGGATGGAATCTGGTAAACAGGCAGTTGACTTGCTGATCTCTGATAATCCGGAAGAAGCATTTGTCCTTTGCGAGAAAATAAACACCCACAATCAGACAAGAAGAAATATTGACAAAAATATAACAGAGGAAGCAATTAAAGAACTAAAAAAATTCAGCAAACAATTTGAATATTCAAATGTACTTTACAATCCCGAATGGCATAAAGGAGTTGTTGGTATTGTTGCTTCACGACTTATTGAAAGTTATTATAAGCCCACTATTATACTTACTGAATCAAATGGATTTGCCACCGGATCGGCAAGAAGTGTTGATGGTTTTGATTTGTATGAAGCAATCAACGAATGCAGCGATCTTCTTGAAAGTTTCGGAGGTCATATGTATGCAGCAGGCTTAACATTGAAAAAGGAAAATGTTCAGAAATTACGCGAAAGATTCGATGAAGTCGTTCGTGATCGAATCACACCTGAGCAACTTGTACCCCAGATCGATATTGATGCAGAACTTAATTTTTATGATATAACTCCCAAGTTTTATCGAATTCTTAAACAATTTGAACCCTTTGGCCCCGGCAATATGAACCCTGTATTCTTTGCAGAAAACGTGGCCGACAATGGTCAGGGCAGACGCGTAGGAGCCGGTGGTGATCATTTGAAACTGAACCTGATCCAGGAAGAAAATCCTTTTGATGATATTCCTGCCATAGCTTTTGGTCAGGGCAATAAGTTCAAAAGGATCACCGGAGGAAACACGTTTGATATCGCCTATACAATCACTGAAAATCATTTCAGAGGGGAAACCACAATTCAACTGAATATTAAGGACATCAAAACTGATGGTTGAAAGTGAAGGATGAGATCAGGGAGAATTTCCCGTTGCACCAGATTCTTTCCGCAACCGGGCAACAATTATTTTCATTTCTTTTCTGCTTAGCCTTTTCCTTTTATCACTATCTAAAAAATCATTGCAATTGTTCTTAATTTTCGGATACCAGTCACCCGGATTTTGAAAATCTCCCTGAAACCGAAGCACAATATGCATGTGTAAATGCGGTATGGTTTGCCCTGCTGCTTCATTTTCCTGCAATGACCAGTCAAATGCATCGGCATGGAAGGTTTTTAGCAACAGTATGGTTATTTTTCGTGAAAATACAGCCATCTCAGCCAATTCATTATCCGTAAGTTTGAGTACCGAATCAAGATGCTGCTTCGGAATAATAAGAGAATGCCCGGGAAGAATTGGTGCCAGATTATACACAGCCAGAAAATTCTGCGATTCTGCAAAGACTGCTTCTGATATCATATGATCACAAAACGGGCATTTCATGCATTGAATATACAAAATAGAAGCTATAATTTCCCTGTTTCAAATGAATAAATGAGGATGAACACAGGTATTTAATAGAATCTGTGATCCGTCACTTTCTGTTGCATATTCCTGTTGCCCTGAATTTTTTCCCAAAACAGATACGAACGCTTAAGTTACTGATTGGTGATTAACTTAAGTTCAGACTATCGAACTTACATTAAATATTCTCAAAATCTCGCTATTGCCTGTGCCTTAATTTCAGTCTTATGACTTTTATTAATCGTATTTAACCCACTTCCAACTTCATTTTTGCCCGGATAATACGATTGCGAAATACGAAGCCAGAATGTCAGAAATTCAGAGGCCTCCCATTTGGCCATTGCTATAAATCTCCAGCCTTTACCATAATTCATATAAGAAGTGTATGCATACAATACGTCCCGTTCATAAGAATATATTCTCGCGTCATATTCCTGCACATTGAAATAGGCAATTCGTATTGAAAATTCCACAGGAAGAGTTTTCAGACAATAGATAAGATCCTGAGAACACAACAGTCCGTAATTGGTTTTCTCATGATCAAATGATGCTCTTGATAGTTCCATCCGGTTTTGAAATCTCAGGTTATCCCCTGCAAGGTAAGATGCATTGAATCTGTAATTTTCCAAAGACAAATTCCTGATATCCGTAAGTTTTTCATAATTGGAAAAGTTTTCTTGTTTCTCTTCCCGTTTGTATCGGAAATACATATCAGCTCTCTTTATTTTCCTGCTGATTTCAATAAAAACATCATACCCTTCAGAGGGAATATTGACCTGATATTTTAACCAGGGAAAGGAAAAAACATCTCCATAAATCCTGAGACCAAATTTGGCCAGTTGAAATTCAGTTCCCAGAAAAAGTCCATTTTCATTTGAAATAGTTGAATTCTCACCAAATGCACTTGCATAACAGGAATAATATCCTTCCTGGTAATATCTATGCAATATAGCCAGCTGAATTTCAGGCCTCAGGATAAAAAACATTCCGTTTAAAGATGCAACAGAATGATTCGAATACGCTGTTTCTCCGAATAGCTGAATTCTGCCGGCAAGGTATTTATAATCCATCGATATTCCGGGTAATTCCCTTCCGGAAAAAGAATTCGTTTTGTACAAATACTCACTTTTTAACAAGGTTTTATCCATTCGCATGAAGTAACCGTTCAATCCCATCTTAAACCGATTGCCATTGTATTGGAAACTTGAACCGACAGTGGTTTGCTTTGCTGTTTTTTCCTTCCGAAGATCTGAGGGAGTTCTGTGATACCCTGTTTCAACAACACCAGTAATACTATTGACTTCTGAAATTGAATCCGAAAGATTTGCGTCAATCCGCTTTTGTGAATAAAACCCATTCCATGTGAACCTCCCCGTTCCGAGAGTCATTGAAATTCCTCTTAAAAAATTGTTTTCATCAACTGACATATTTCCTTTTGTATCTGATGCCCTGCGCACAATACCGGAACTATAACCGGATTTGCCAAACGAATACCCATTCCATAGCAATACACCCTGTCCCCAATGAACAAGATAATCTCCAACTGTTATGTTTTTCAATGGTCCGATTTCATTGCCGTAAGATACATAAGCCGAATAAAAATCAAATCCCCCGGGATTGCTCCCTTTGAAAAACTCCTCTCCTGCATCTTTTTCCATAATCAAGCAGGTTTTGAAGAAATAGCCATAGGTTCCGCTATATCTAAAATATACCTTGTCCGGAGAGCCAAGATATCTGGACCTATCAGGATCTTTGAACAGGATTGAATCAGGAATTCTTTCAAATCCTTTTTGACTTTCAATTACCCGCTGGTATCTGGCAATAAATTGGTGTTTTGAATTTCTGAGCATTTTTTTCTCAATCCGAACCTTTTCATCCGGTTGATCAAAGATCACAAATGATTGCAACAGATCTGTGTCCTGCTGACGAATGCCAGGAAGATATAACAATTCGCTAATAGAATATATTATCCCGGTTTTCTCCCTGTAATCCAAGATTATGGCTATCTGAAAATCATTTAAGAATATCAGATCGGATAACTCTTCTGCAGTAGCAGAGTTTATGTTTATGGGATGATTCAAATAGTAACCAAGTTGATGAAACAGGGATGTTAAATCCAATTCCGTATCGGAATTGCCGGCTATGGTCTCAACAATATCTTCGAGATACTTCTGCTGCGAACTGTTTAACTCCTGTGCGTAGTTATTGTATACAATGTATATAAAGAAAGTTATCAGAACAAGTGTATGTATTCTTTTCCCTTTCATCTTACTTTATCTTATAACACATTGTACATGCCGAAGACAAACCCAATACAGCGTGGTATTCAAATCCCAGGTCAATAGTAAATTTTCGAAAAATAAATCCTGGCCCGAAAGAATAGGATATTGCAGTAGGATATTTCAGGCCGGCACGAACAATCAAATAGTGGGTAATATAATATTCAGCTCCCATGGAACAGGAAAAAGTGTTAAAATCGTTCCAATTGGTTTGTATTGCAAGCAAATAGTTTTGCTCCTCCGAATATGAGATTCCCAGATGCAAACCTGATGACAATTCTTCGCCTTCAAACCTTCCATAAGCCGATCCTGTAGGATTCTTCACATCGAATCCAATCCTCAAACCTTCCACCGGTATGGCAATTATACCTATTCGGCCGGTAATGGCTGATGCTCTTTCGCTGGATGTTTCTATGGCCTGCACATGATATGCAATATGAACACCCATAGAAAGCCAGTTTGCCAGTAGTTTTCCATACGCCAGACAGAATTGACTCTCGTTATAAAGCTCACCTCCATAATAACTAAACATGGGACTAATGACCCCATAGTCAGTCGGTATTGTTGATACAATAGCCTTAGTACTTAACTCCGATACAAAGAACCGGTTGTTATGATTTATCCCTACATCAAAAGATGAATACATACCCAGTCCTGCAGGATTGCTGATTCCTGACCACGTATCAGAACATGTTACGTCGGAACCTGAAAGACTTAATTTTCTGGCATGAAACAAATTAATATCCTGCGGATAAGCAGAAATGGCATAAATCAAAAAGTGAAAAAATAAACTATATCTAAATTGCATGGAACAACAAAATTGCCTTATTACGCAGAAACGTATTTGTTGACAAGAAACAAAAAGGTTTTTTAAATATCAAGAAAAAAACAGAATTCGTGGATCCGGGAGGAAAAAAAGTTCAATGCATCCAGATGTTTTTATTGAGTTTCAGATTGCATTACGGTCAATTCGTTTTATACTTATATTTCACCTCTTTGATGTCTTCATTGGCCTTAACAATTTTCTTTTTCAACCCTTCCTTAAACTCATTCAGACGTTGTGCAAGCACTTTGTCGGCAGTAGCGATGATCTGGGCAGCAAGAATTGCCGCATTTTGAGCTCCGTTAATTCCGACAGTTGCCACAGGTATGCCCGGAGGCATCTGAACAATGGCCAACAGTGCATCCAGTCCGTCCAGACTAACATTTATTGGTACGCCAATTACCGGTATCTTCGTCAGGGAAGCAATTACTCCGGGTAAATGAGCTGCCATACCGGCAGCTGCAATAATCACAAGAATGCCCCTTCCTTCGGCATTTTCAGCAAATTTCTCCACTTCTTCAGGAGTCCGGTGAGCAGAAAGCGCATTGATCTCAAAAGGGATTTTCATGTCATTCAGAAAATCGGCTGCTTTTTTCATAACCGGCAGATCGGATGTACTGCCCAGAATTATACTGACTTGTGGATCCATAGCAATCGCATTTTGCTTTTATAATAAATTATTCTATTTGAAAGTCCTGCCGGTTAATCACTCTATTTTCTTAATTTCGCAGGATGTTTCATTGGCAAATATAATGGAAACCGTAACAATACACGATAAGAAATTCTCTCAAAGCATAAGTGCAAAAAAAATCAGGACAGCCATTCTTCAGATGGCTGTGAGAATCAACAAAGATCTAGTCTCAAAAAATGTTGTGTTTGTTGGCATTCTGAATGGATCATTTTTATTTGCCGCCGACTTGCTGAGATTAATTCATCTCGACTGTCGTATTACTTTTATCAAAACTTCCTCGTACAGCGGTACTGATAATACCGGGAAAGTATCCCGCCTGATCGGATTGAACGAAGCAATAGAAGACAAAACAATTGTATTGATCGAAGATATAGTAGATTCAGGGAACACACTTGATTCGGTAATTAAGGACCTTGAAAAGCATAAACCTGCTGAAATAAAAACAGCCACTTTACTATTTAAGCCTGATGCATACGAGTACAACAGAAAAATCGATTATATTGGATTTCCCATTCCCAATGCCTTTGTTATAGGTTACGGACTTGACTATGACGGATTTGGCAGAAATCTTGAAAATATCTATACTGAAATGGAATAAATCTTAATCTCTAAATATAAATTAGACTATGTTAAATATTGTTTTATTTGGCCCCCCCGGGGCAGGAAAAGGTACGCAGGCTGCCAAAATTCTTGAGAAATATCAATTGATCCATCTTTCAACAGGAGATATTTTGCGATCGGAACTTGCATCACAAACAACGCTCGGACTGGAAGCAAAAAAATACATGGACAAAGGGGAACTGGTGCCCGATTCGGTAGTTATCGGGATGATTGAGAGCAAAATCGACAGCAATGCCGGTGCAAAAGGATTTATTTTTGATGGCTTTCCAAGAACGACAGCTCAGACAAAAGCATTGGATGAAATGCTTGAAAAAAAAGGCGCTCCAATTACCATGATGCTGGCCCTGGAAGTTGAAAAGGAGGAATTGATCAAACGTCTTTTGCTGCGGGGCAAAGAATCAGGACGTGCAGACGACCAGGACAGATCCATAATTGAGAACAGGATCAAAGTATATAACAATGAAACCGCCCCTGTACAGGGATTTTATGAAGCCCAGGGAAAATATGAAGGAATACAGGGAATGGGAAGCATCGATGATATTTTTCACAGGCTTTGCACTGCTATTGATTTAAAGAAATAATTGCAATGCCAGATAGTGAATAGCAATACATTATTTGAGGTTTTTCAAAAGAAAAGAATACCAATTTGATAAGAACTTTTGCTTTGTGTTTCTCTGCCTTCGCGGACCATAGTCTGCTTCGGCAGACGAAGGTCTGTGTAACAGCTAATGACAGCTATACCACAAACCTGTCTGCGATCCGCAGCCATGTATCTGCGCCGGAGTCGGCTTCTCATACTGATGTAAACCAGTCAAAATAATATATTCTCTGCTATACCAAAATGCCCGAGTCAAATTTTATAGATTACATAAAGATCTTCTGCCGCTCAGGAAAAGGAGGGTCAGGTTCTGCGCATCTGCGGAGAGAGAAATTTGTACCAAAAGGCGGTCCTGACGGAGGTGATGGCGGTCGCGGGGGACACATTTATCTGAAAGGCAATCATAATTTGTGGACCCTGCTTCATTTACGGTATATGAAACATGTATTCGCCGGAAATGGCGAATCGGGCGGAAAATCCATGAAAACCGGGGCAGACGGTACAGATGTTACCATAGAAGTTCCTCTTGGAACCATCGTACGCAATGAAGAAGACAATCAAATGATTGCAGAAATCACACAGCACGAGGAAGTAAACATCTTATTAAGCGGAGGACGTGGCGGACTTGGAAATGTGCATTTCAAATCGGCAACAAATCAGACTCCCAGATATGCCCAACCGGGTGAAGAAGGCATTGAGGCAAATCTTATATTTGAACTGAAGATCCTTGCAGATATCGGGTTGGTTGGGTTCCCTAATGCAGGAAAATCAACATTGCTGTCAGTGATATCTCAGGCAAAACCCAAAATTGCAGATTATGAATTCACAACGCTTGAACCAAATATTGGTATTGTTCCATACAGAGAGAACAGATCTTTTGTTGTTTCCGATATTCCGGGGATCATTCAAGGTGCATCTGCAGGAAAGGGCCTGGGACTCAGGTTTCTCAGACACATTGAAAGAAACTCCGTGCTTCTTTTTCTTGTCCCTGCTGACAGCAAAGATATCCATAACGAATACAGGATACTATTGACAGAACTGGAACAATACAACCCGGAACTGCTCGACAAGAAACGTATACTGGCAATTACAAAATCAGATCTGCTTGATGATGAACTTATGGCGGAAATTGAAAATGATCTGCCTTCGGTTCCATACATATTTATTTCTTCTGTTGCACAGTACAATCTTGATAATTTGAAAGATTTGCTTTGGAATCATCTTATATCTTAACCTATGTTGGATCAACTGCTGAAACTGGATACAAATTTATTTTTATGGTTTAACAGCCATCATTCTCCTTTCTGGGATGATGTCATGTGGCTCATTTCGGGAAGAATAGAATGGCTTCCTTTGTATTTGGTGCTGATCACATGTATTATATATCGCTTTCGCTGGAAAAGCATACCAATTCTGATTGCTGTAATACTTACAATCGCCCTGGCAGATCAACTGGCTGTTAAAGCCTTTAAGGAGGTATTTGAGAGATTACGGCCAACGCATAACCCTGAAATTCAACATTTGGTGCATATTGTGAATGATTACAGGGGCGGAAACTATGGTTTTGTTTCCAATCATGCTGCAAATAGCTTTTCATTGGCCATGTTTATCAGTTTGCTGTTTAAAAACCATTATGTCACTATTGGCATGTTTTTCTGGGCTTTCCTTGTTTCCTACAGCAGAATTTACCTGGGAGTTCACTACCCGGGTGATATCCTGGGAGGAATTGCTCTTGGCATTGGAATTGCATGGTTCATTTTCTTTATATACAGAAAGTTTACGGAACGATTCATGAACGGATCATTGCATTCCGTTACCAACAAGGTATCAAAATAACGTAAGTTAGTTCAACTTACAACTCCCGGTTCACTGCGTTCCTGGGAGCTGAGTATTATCCTGATATGCTTCGCTATCGGGATTCGTTCAACTTACATATTTCATTTCACTACGTTCATGAAATATGAGTTTCACGAAAAAAAAAGAAGGCTGTAAATGGTTGACCGCCATTCATCACAGCCTTCATACTGCCAATAAAACTCAAAAATTTTTATTCAAAGCAACAACAGATTTTTTTTGTTGGCAATAATAAAGGGTTTAGGCTGGATTTAGAAGGCCGAAATTGCGTATTTAGGGGTAAAAAATTAAATACAGGGGTGAAATTTTAAATTTATCCTGTTTAAAGTCTATTTATTAAAATGTCATTTTTATTCCTACATTTGTCTCCATACCTTAATTAACACCATGGACTTAAGTCATAAATTGCCTGAATATCAGACAGAAAAAAGAAATATCATTCGCTTGATCATTTTCACTGCTGCATTTGCTTTGATCTTTATTAACATATACTCTCCTTTTGAACTCACCTCATGGATCACAACTGAAGCACCGCCATGGCTGAAAATAGGCAACCTTGACCTTTTGCTTCTGATCTATTCCAGTTTTATTATTCTCACAGGCGTTCTTGTAGTTGTGATCAGCAGGATCATTATGTACCAGGTTACAATAAGAAGAGGAAGAATCACAATTGCTCAGTTTCTTGTTTGGATTGCCGTAGAAATAATCAGTATGGCAATGTTTTATGCCCTGTATGAAAAACTTTTCCTTAACGACACTCGTTCGTTTGTGGATGCATACAAAGCATCCATTCAAAATACTGCTCTGGTTCTTTTATTTCCATATTCCATATTGTGGCTTTATTTTTCATGGATTGACAAGAACAAGCAATTGCAGAAACTTAAAGATTCAGGTGAAATGGTTTTTGATTCGATGGATATGGTTACTTTCCACGACGAAAAAGGAACTATGCGTCTGTCGATTAAACTGGCTGATTTGTTGTTTCTCCAAGCCTCTGACAATTATGTGACCATCGTTTACAATCACCAGGAAAAACAGGCCAAGTATCTTCTTCGTTCGTCTCTTAAAATAATCCAGGAAGAATTGAAACACCTGCCTCTTATTCGATGTCACCGTTCCTACATGGTAAATTTCGAAAAAGTGAAAATCATACGTCGCGAAAAAGACGGATTGAAACTGGAACTGGAAACTCCGGTACCAACTGAAATACCGGTTTCCAAAACCTATGTCGAGGAAGTTTTTAAAGCTTTCGGCGAGAACATTCATTAGATTGCGGATTGTGGAATGAGGATTTTGGAATGTTTATCAAAATGTTACTGCCAATTCGATATTATGCAGATTAAGAATTTGATACATAACTTAACGTGAGTTCGATATAAGAAATGAGTATCTTCCTTGAATATGCAATATCTTTGTGGCGCATACAAAATTGTCCCTTTGAAATATCTTAGCAGATGCGCCATTCTGAATTTATGCCTATTGCCCATGGCGATGCCTGTCAGTCGGTTTACCAGCCTGTGGATGGCAGGCTGGCCATGGGTTGAATTATTTTTGCCCATCAGGCAAAACAACACAACACGAAAGGCTGAAAGCCTTTATTAATTCAGCCTGGTGCATCGCACCAGGTCTTTAGAAGTAACAATAAAATTGTCGCATCTGCTATGTTATTCAGAGGATTTGACATTGTATGCGACAAAACCACAAGTACATCTTTAATTAATAGATAATAAATACAAGCTAAATTATCTTGCAATCGCTATTTCAAGTAGTAATAACTTATATCTAACTCACGTTATTTATATTAAGATTGATTAAACGATTAAAATTGTATTAGTTACATATAAACTATTGATACTATTATTAGTTTAATACGCTTTAATTTAAACTCTTGGCTGATTAAATTAAGATGATCTTATATTTATAATCATTCTAAATATCATCGAATTCTTGACTTGTATTCATTTTTTTTTGTATTCTTGTTTGTCACCTGAAACGTTAAGTAAATTGAAGAAAATGCTTCTCATGACCTTGTTAGGGTTATCCATGCTAACCCTTAAATTAAAGGCCTATTCCTATGAATTTGACTACAATGCAGCAGGCAATCGTATTAGCAGAACTGTGATTACTATTTCGGCCGGGATTTCGGATTCACTTGCAAGTGAAGAAGTGCTGAAACAGGAGGATTTAATGTCAAAAATACTGTGTGAGAATATTTTTAACGAAATGAGCATTACCATCTATCCGAATCCGACCAAAAGTGAACTAATTTTTAAAATCAATCCAGTGGATTCTGAGATCAAAGGCAGTATTAGTCTATTTACTATGGAAGGCAACCTTATATTCAATACTGAGCTTCACGAAATTAACACGATCAATCTTACAGGCCAGCCACCGGGAAATTACTTATTACACGTTAACCTAAATGAAAGCAAAAAGATTTATAAAATTAGTAAGCAATAAAAGCAATCAAAGTCTGATAATTACCTTTTCATAAACACCTAGAAAAGAATGTTTTAATAAGTGAATAACAAATAAAATTAAGTATATACATCATGAAAAAAACAGGATTTTTTCTTTTAACTGCAATTTTGAGTATTGTCATAACAAGTATTGTTAAATCTCAGCAATGGAAAACTGCATATCCTGGTAACATGTACCTGGATCCGTCAACTGCTCTGCTTAGTATTGGTAATGGTAGTTTATTTCCCGAAAAGGTTACTATTAATGAACCGGGAAGTATTAATCCCTTCGGTGTAAGGGTAAGCAACTCTATTAAGTTAATTATTTTAAACAATGGGAATGTGGGTATTGGAACAAGTTCACCTCAGGAGTTGTTGCACCTGAATGGTTCTATCAGGGGAGATCAATCAGGAGCACTTAGAATAAATTCAGGAAATGGTTACATTGATATTGGTGCAAAAAATACGGCCAATGCACATCTGGTAACTGACAGAAACAGGTTTTATTTTAATAAGGAGATATGGGTCAATAGCGGGAAAATAGGGAGTTATGATGAAGATCTATCTCTGCATACTGCAGGTTCGACTAAAATGACTCTTACTACTGAAGGCAATGTCGGGATCGGTACTACTTCACCAACTTCAAAACTTCATGTAATTGGAGATATAAATTTCACTGGTGAACTTTTAAAAAACGGAATACCGGTCGATTTGACTGGAGGAGACAATTCCTTCTGGCTGCAGGGTTCGGGAGGAATTTATAATAACACTGCAAATGTTGGTATTGGTAATACTGATCCTTCTTTTAAACTAGATGTATCCGGAGATATTAATTTCACAGGGCAACTCAGGTATCAGGGCAATCCTGTTAGTTTTGAAACAGGAGGCGGAGATTCATACTGGGATCCGGCTACCGGAGGAATTCATTATGATGATGGGAATGTTGGAATTGGTACAGAAACACCTTTGCAAAAAATACATTTGCTTAATACAGTTAGCGGACAGGGAATCACAGAAACAGGAATTAGGATTACATGTGAAAGTGAAAGTGGTTATGGAAGACAAGATTTATCTAGTTGGGAAATTAAAACTGTAGGTACACCATATACTACGCCTTCAAGACCATCATTATATTTTTTAATGGGTGAAACATTTGATTATACTGGTGATCCTGACCCTTCAATCGAACCGGAAATGTCCATTAAAGCAATATTGAGTGAGTATGGCCATTTTTCTGCTCAATCCTTTTACGACATAGAGAGTGGGGGTTATTTTCTGGATCCAGCCAGTTCCGGTACATCATTAAAATTAGCAGGAGATGCTGAAATTCATGGCAAACTTCTCATAGGCCCTTCCGAACACCCTAATATTTTACTCGATAATAATTCTTCGACGGATTTTGGCAGTGAGATCAGCTTTGCCAACAATGGAACTATAAAATCAAAAGTTTGTTACAATAAATACAATTCCAACCTTACATTAGAAAATAATGGAAAGAAAACAATTACAATAACGAATACAGGTTTGGTTAAAATAGATGGTACACTTCAGGCTGAAGAAATTGAGGTTATTAACAATGTCGTCCCCGATTATGTCTTTAAAAAAGATTATGAACTCCGGACTATAAAAGAAGTAGAAACTTTTATTGCCGAAAACGGTCATTTACCAGGTGTGCCATCAGAAGATGACGTTATAGAACAGGGCAGTTACAACCTGGGCAAAATGAATATTCTTCTTTTGGAAAAAATCGAGGAACTCACATTGTATATGATTGAGCTGAAAAAGGAGAATGAACAACAGAAACAACAAATAGAAGAGTTATTAAAAATTAATAATCTTAAATAATATGGTGGAATTATTTACACATAAACTCAAGCCAATTTTGGTATGTGTGGTTGTATTCTTATGTATTCTTCTTATCGGATGTAGAAGTCAGAAGGAAATAAATATCATTCCTTCAGAAAAAAAATCTGTAGAAAGTGCGGTTCAGAATGACTCAATTATTAAAATGCACTTAAATCAATTATCTATAAACAACAAAACTTTGATCAATGCCTTAAGAACAGGAAAAATAGAAGGCGATTTTTATTCTTACCCAGATACTGTTCCAACTATTCTAAATAAAGTATTTCCTCAGTTGATTTTTGCAAAGATGAAAAAAATTGGAGCAGGTTATTCTGGATATTCAAGAGGTTGGGCATACTACAATAATATTATTTATTTAGTTGAGCTTGAATTCAATTCATTACTGAAACAAATGGAGTACGAATATATACCAACTGAAATAGATAAGATGTTAGCTCTGATTGTAATCTTTGAGAATTTCAACGAATCTGTTAGTATTAAGAGTGTTGAGAATAATAATGAAAAGTTTGAATACATGAATAAAGAGTATAACTACAGAATATTTGCCATCGTAAGTAATCAGCAAGAGGAATATCTGGTTTACTATAATAATGAACAATTTGAAGGAATTGTGAAAGTAAACTCTGATTATTATAAAGCTATCGAACCATCAGTCTACTGATTATTATTTATTAGTTGCCGAATCTAAAATTATATATAGGTATCAGTTGAGATTAAACATTTCAAACAAAGATAATTTTATGAAAAGATCTATATTAATAACACTTTTTATTATTACAAGCCTACCTTTTTATAGCCAAACGGTTGTTTTTAGGGATAATGCAAATAATGAATTATCTCATGATATTATTGGGTCAATTACAATACACTATATTGTTGCATTTGAAAAAGATGCTGCAAATGCAGATATTCCAACTGGGAATAATTTAAAAATTGATATTACAGGATTGCCATTTACAACCAACACAAATGTAGAGCTAACTATTACACGAATTTCTATTGGTAATCCATCAGTAATTATTCATCAATCGAATCACGCAACAACTGCTAGTATTCTTAATGTTACTCTTAGCTCATCAACACTAAATCATGCTGGAAATGCTATTGGTGATAATACCGGTATTTTTCGAATTCAATTAAAAACTACTAGCCTTACTCCTAATCAAACATTTTCATTTTCTACAAATTACTTAGTTATTGAAAAAACAAAAAGTGTAAATATTCCTGGAAGTATTGGATATAACTTTCAAATACATTTTGTTGATCAGTTTTTTCAGGGAAGAACAGGAGATATTAATCCATACTTAGTGTGCTTAACAAATGCCTTGAATGAATCATGGCAAAAACAAATTAATGATTGGGAATTAGCAAGAGGGCTGCCTGGGGATATACCAAGAAATTATGATGATACTTATGATCTATACATTTCTGGCTATTCCTACTATATTTTAACTGGTAGCAATATCGTAGCTCTTTTCCATAAAAGCGGAATATTACCAGCAGGATCAAACATAAAAGATTTTGATAATGGTATTGTTAAACATGAGCGTTATATTGAAATAGATTGTGATCCGTTAAATGTAAATGCATTTAATGCCAATCAAACATATATTACATTGCAAGAACTTGTTTATGAAATTGTTCCACACGAATTTTATCATGGAATTCAATGGAGTCACACCTCATGGAATACAGATGCACTGCAAGTAGATGGTAATGTTTTAAATATGCAGTGGTGGTTTGAAGGACAGGCAAAAGCTCTTGAAACGGTGTTTATGACTGACCCAAGTTATAATACAAAAACCAATAACATCGCATATGCAACGATGGGCAACAAAACTAGTCTTATCCATCGCTTTTCATATGAAGTATATGTAAGAGAATTTATAAAAGGGGCTCTCGATGTTAATTATAATTATAGAGCGATACAAGATAATACACAACCTGATAATGGTTATTATTTCGCCTTGCTTTGGAGACATATTTATGAGAATCATTTCAACTCTGGTGTTCCAGAAAAGGATAGATTAGAATTCTTTCGAGAAACATCAATTGTCCATACTTCAACAACTAATAATCTATCTGATATAAAGAGCAGCATAATGAATCCAAGTTTTACTAATGTATCTGGCAATTTTTCAAACTTCGATGAAGCTTTAGTTGATTTTGCTGAAAAAACCTACTTCCACGATAACAAATGGAAAAATCCAGATGGTACATTAATTCAAAATTGGGATGATCCAAATAGCAATAATTTTTACGCTACTATATCAAGTTATACACCTCCGACAGTAAATGTAATTCCTTCTTCGAATGTGATAACTCCTGTCGTAAGTTCCATCAATAAATCATTTGCATTCAGACCACATGTATTTAGTTTTACAAATCCTGGCAGGTATACATTTACATTTAATGGGGATGACGACGGAGATAACTCGACTGATACCTACCATGTTAAAGCATACATTACTGAGAATGATATTATTTTTTACAATAAGGATTTTGTACTGACAAACGGGGTAGGATCACTTGATGATATATGCATTAAGAATGCCGCACAAGAACTTGTTCTTCTGGTTACTCGATTAGATCCGGATGAAGCAACAGTCAATGGTGAAGCTTATAGAATATCAGAGACAATTGAGGCCTCACCTGTGGCACTGTTTGACGCGAATTTATCACCTACTGATTCACCCTTTACTATTCAATTTAATGATAAATCGACCGGAGGAATAATTAACTGGGATTGGGATTTTGGCGATGCACAGACTGCTACCGACCAAAATCCTAAGCATGAATATACAACTTCTGGCTCTTACTCCGTTGAATTAGAGGTAAATAATTGTGCAACTTCTCATAGCTTATTACGCGATAACTATATTAATATACTTCCGCCTTATATTATTGAGGTGAATGTATCTGCTGAAGGGGAAGTAAAATATCAATATTCAAGAACATACAATGATGCTTCTGGTTTTCAGTTTTCCAGTAACGGGTCATACATACGGGAAGGCAAAGATATTGTAGTTGAAGTTGAAACTTCACTACCATTGGTTTCACTCAAATTGGTAATGAAAAATGAGAAAGGTGAAGTTGTTTTCAACGAAACGAAATATTCCAATCTGACTGGTAGTAGTACAAACTGGACTTATAACATTTCGAAAGAAGTTATAGGGCCCAGGCTTAATTCGCTTTGGTTTGATGGAACGGAATATTCCGGAATACCTTTGGTAAATGTAAAAGAACCATCCGCTCCTCCTGTTTTTATCGATGAATCAGCAGCTGGATGGAGTATAGACATTCCATTTATCACAGGTATTGATAATAATTATTTTATTTATGTGCAAACTGCGGACAATTCCGGTATTGAGCCAATTCAATTGTATCAAATTAATAATTGTAATGAGAATCGGTTAGTCGTTATTAATAACTCTAATGATGTGCATGAAGTAAATTTTGGTGACGGATCAATAGAAACTTTAAATCCGTACACTTTTATCGATCATAAATATGGTGTTGGTGCTGAAGTTTATGAGATGCAGATATCTTTAAATGGTAAGGTGATAAAAACTGAAGCTATTCATTTTGCAAATTAATTTTAATACTATCAGAAAATGGAACATAAACAAGTTAAAAATATATTATTTTCATTACTAACATTAATATTCCCCATTTCACTATTTGCAGAGGACTTGTTTTTCATCTCAGATATAACGCAGGATGAATCGAAGATTATAGTTACATTTTCGATCTATGATTCATATCAACCTTTTGTTTTTGATTGTTACGCAGAGTATGTATGGGATTTTGGTGATGGAAATACTGAAGGTATAACAAAATATCCTTCAAATTCATATACGGAAACAACTCACAAATATGATATTACATCTAATCTTATTGTTGACAGAGATTTTGAAACATTTGTAACGCTGACAATTCGAGATTATTCAAGCGAGTTTACATTGGGCAACTGTGGAATAACTAATATTTACACAGAACAAGAAACAGTTTCATATACACTTGAATCGAGCGATGGCGGAGCTACTAATTTAATCGTTGATTTTTATACTAAACCTGAGGTGAATAACTATGGAAATTATGATGAAAAATCTATTCTTTCCTTCTTCTGTAAAATCGTACCAATCACGTCTCAAAATTTGGATAATCTTTCGTATAATTTAGATTTATCATGGCTGTCTGACAACAACGACGTTCAGGGTATTATTACTTATGAAGATTTGTATACCGAGAAGGATTTACAATACACCTCCCTACCGTTAAATATTGGCAGTTATTCAGCTACTCTTGAAATATTGAGATATAATACTATTATTTATTCTAAAGAAATTCCTATTACTGTTACGCTACAAGGAACAGATGGTACAGATCCTGAAGGATGTTCACGTGGTTTTAGAGTAAATACTGCTGTTCGTTATCTTGGGCCACTTTGTGAAGGATGTTCTGTTGGGGAATATGAAGTAAAAATTCAAATTGAACGAGTACCTACTGATGAAGTAACTGCTCAAAATAATTCCTTAGTTAGTGCTAATGTAGATGGTTCGTATATATTTGGAGGTCCACATTATTATGTGAGATATGGAGATTTGGCCGATTGGCAAAAGGAGTATATTTATAATCCTCATATGGGAGTTAATAGTGAGACTAGATATGATATTTTTCGTTTTATAGCATATACTCCTTCTGGCGAAACTGTTTGCCAGAATATCTATAAGAAAATTACTATCCCGGCACAACCTTTTCTTGTTTCAGAGCAAAATATTTATAATATTGACAGCAGAGGGGGAGGAGTAACAATACCTACTTATATTGAAGATTGTATAGGTGTGTCAGCAACAGATGTAAATCATCCTGAAAATCCAATTTATTGGGCAGAAGTAGAACTAGATATACCTTATGATGCAGAGGAAAATGGTCATGAATTTATAAATGTAGATGCAGAAATCAATCTGGAAGAAGAAAGGGAATTGGAATTACGAGTATTTGCTAAAGAAAGTAGTATCGAAAATTATTTTATTGATGAGTCTGAAAATCAAAATAACTATCGTAAAATTAGAGTAATACAGCCCTCTATATTTAATCCGGTTGATCCTGATAGTCCGGGATCTACCGGTATGCCTTTTTCAAATAATACGGTGCTGGATGAAACTGCATACATAGAACTCAATCTCTTGGATGAGAACGGCTATCCGATTTGTATCAGCAATCTATATGATATCCCCATAGAATGGCTCATTCAGGCAGCTAATGAAAATGATGGAATTGTTACTTTGTATTTTTATGATGAGAATGGGAATGAAATTTATAGTGAAAGTTATAGTTTTAGAAATGGCATCTGTAATTTTCCATATTACATAGGCGTAATGTTTCAGTATGACATCTATATTGTCAATAGAGATGAAGAAGTAAGCTGGGGATCTGAATACTCAATTCCAAGTGATCATAGTATTATGTTGAATGCTCGTGATAAAATTACATTAGTACCGGGATTTAATGCTAATAAAGGTTGTTATTTTAAAACTCAACTTAATGGTTGTTTGGAAGTCCCGGAATCAAGTAATAGCCAGGCTGATATCGATATAGAATTTAAATCAAGTCCACTTTCATTGCAAAAGAGTATTGAGAGGGAAATAATAATATATCCAAATCCTACAAAAGGTACATTTATCGTTGAGTTTCCTGAAGGCAGTGAGAATATTATCACAATTGATATTTATACAGTAACTGGACAACGAATTGAATCTAAGACTTCAGGATTTGAACAAAAAAATGAGTTTAATGCAAACAATTGGTTATATGGTGTTTACCTTGTACGCATAACAACTAATGATGGCTATATTGTAAAACGACTCCTGAAGAAATAATCTAAACAACCAGAAAGAAAACCGGTATATTTTGTTTGCCGGTTTTTTTCAAGCTTATAAAGCTAATAATTGACCGTGAAATGAAAACCCTCTAAATGCATTACAAACTCAAGAAATCGAAAAAGAAAAAGGCTGATCAATTCGGTCGGTCAACCTCTTCTTTATATTTCACTTAATTTTCCAATATCTTAAATCCGTACTACTGCACAACCAGCCTCTGAGTATATGTTTTCCGGTTATTATTCCCTGTATATACAGTGATAAAATACAAACCTGAATTCAGATAACTTACATCCAGTGAGATTTCATTTTTTCCGTACGGCATTGATCCGTAATTCTGTTCAAACACTTTTTGCCCGTTTGCGGTAAAAATTTCTATGTTCAGATCCGCAGCCCCCAACTCAAAACAGATATTCACCTCATCGAGACAGGGATTCGGGTAAACGGAAAATCTTCCGGAAACCTCGGCATTCCGGAAGCTGTTTATGCCTTCCCAGACCTTTACCAGATCAATGCCATCACCGGTACCCAGGTTACGCGAATACTGCATGTTAATTGTATCGTTCCAGTGCTCATGAACTCCCAGGCTGGGAATTGGAGATCCTGTCTGATCGGGATCATAAGTGATGCCGTCGGGCCACCATTCCGAACTCGCTGCCTGATGAAGGTAATCATCCACTCCGTTCCATTGCACAAATGTCCACCGATCCGGATACGGATCATCCCAGTCAGGATCATCATCTGCTGTTTCCAGTGTAAATTCTTTTTGCAAAATATCCAGGCAAACGGACTCGATAGCCACAGGATCCAAAGAAAAAAGAACTGAAGATGACCAATCGTTGTTCCAGGGATACGATTGAAATTTCTGTGGCATCTGGTGTTCGTAAGATGTTGACCACAGTGCATCCATAAAATATAACAGGGTCTTTCCTCCCATGTATTGACTGCCCATGATATCAACCAGTACTCTGTATAAATTATATCCTTCCCTTAATGGTTCATGTTCTGAAGGTTTCATAAGCCCTTTATGCAAAGCCCCGGAATAACCAGATGTATTTGATCCGAAATGATTTTTTGCAAAAAATGTGGTTCCTGCCCACCGGTGCCCTTTCATCGTAGGAATATTCAGCAAATAGTCTGCTTCCATCATTTCAACATACAGCTTATGACTGTTCAGTTCTGTGATCACAGTACCTCCATCGGAATACGTGATTCCCGTTTGTGCACTTGGTGTCAGATCGTACCGGTTATTCAATCCCCAGGAAGTAACGTATTTGACATTGGGGAATTCCCCGTGCAACACATTATAAATATGATTGTAAATATCACACATCGGATCGCCCACGTAAATATTTGCCTGAGGCACTCCCGCTTCGTTTACCAGTTGCCTTAACATAGCAAGAATAGTCTGAGGGGAAGTATCATACTCGATGTTTCCCCAAAAATCTCCGCTTACCGGTGCACCACCGTGTGCCGTAACTGCATTGATCTTGATAAATATAGTCTCACTATCATCGTATCCGACATCCCCTTTCCCGTGGTGGTTGTTAAAATACCGGAAAATAGCATCCCACGCATTGGCATGTGTTTCTTCACCTGTTAATGAAAGCAGTCCATCTGAAAACATCTGATCAACTAAAGCCTGGCTGCAGTTTTTATCCAGCCAGTAAGCATCGTCATTGTCTTCGTTGGTACAGTTTTCGTTGGTTGCATTTTCATTGTAGACCCAGACAACCCTTCCGGGAAAAATTCCCTTTGCCTCGCCAATAGGAACATTCGGCCCCAAAGGATCGGAAAATTTTTCCGTTACCGGACTGTAAGCTTCTGCACGTGATGTATTGTTTATTATAGTCAGTGTGCCCAGTGCAGCCACGATAATAAGTACAGATGCGGCATACCAGAATTGCCTTGTCCTGATCTTGTTCATCGCTTTCCTGAAAAATACCACCGATCCTGCCAGCGAAAACAGGTAAATGACAAAGGAAGATGCAATGGGAGCGGTTGCCTTCATACAGGGGTACGTTGCCCTGCTGGGTTTCGGTATTACACGGATCAGAAACCAGATCAACGATGCAATGCCTGTAATAATAAAGAGGATCTTAAACAGAATTCCGGGTTTTTTCAAACCCTCTGCCAATCGTTTATTATCGCGATTTTGTGTGAAAATAGTTGTGGATTTCATAGCGCTGTTTTTTCTCTACCTTAATTGTTATGGATTACTAATATAGTAAATGATATCCTGAAGTTACTGGAATCGGTCCAATTTAAAAAAATTAATGGGGCTGTTTAAAAAGCAAATAATACTTCATAAAAATAATTAATATTACTTTGTGTAACTTAGCGTCTTCTTTGTGAATCGCTGTTTTACAGCAATATAAGCTATACCGCAAAGTTGCACAAAGTAAACACAAAGCCACACAAAGACTTTTTAGACAGCCCCTCAAAATCATCAGAATGATCTATTCTCCTATTTTTTATTAAATGGGAACCTGAAATTCAACTTTGTCAAGCCAGAAAGAACCTTCGGCAACTTTGCCTTCCAATCCGGCATTAATAAATATCAGGACTTTTGCAATTCGGTTCAGATCTATCTCATCAGAGCGGCTGGTGGTAGATCCAAGGTGATCTGTCAAGTCAAAAGTATACGTCTGCAAGGTGTTATCCTTTATAATCTCTTCTTCGGAAAGGATCATCGGATCTATATCATTCCGATGACCAAACTGATCTTCAAGCATGATCATCAGGCTGAGTGAATTTGAGTTCTCATTGGCAATGATCTCTATTGAAAAAAGAGTATTCCCTGACAGGTTGTGTACATTGTTGAATTCAAATTCAATGTGAGGCATCTCCATGGGATTGTTCACACTATAGTCGATCCGTGTTAGTCCACCATGAACGGATATTCCCGGATCATCCTTTTTACAGGATGTAATCAGGATAAAACACACCAATACAAGTATTTTCAGACTATTCTTCATAATTCATTTCAATTGTATTGCCATTTCCTTCATTGATCTTCCATGTCCCGATCTCGTTTTCATCTCCCCGGATAATTAATGAATTTCCGGGTGTTGAGATCACCCTTACATCGTAAGTACTGGTATATGACACAGAATTATACGTTTGAACTACCGAAATCGTTCCGGCAACCTCCCCCCAGGTAACTGTAACTTCAGAAGTACCCTGACCATCCGTAACGGTAACTCCCTCGGGAAATAACCACTGGTATTCTGCCCCGGGAAATTCAGCAATGGAATAAGTAATGTTGTCCTCAAATGCATCTACCTGTGACGGACCGTTGATTTGATGCTGCTGAAATTTCTGGTACACCCGCACATAGTCCACCTCCAGTGTCTGAGGAAAGATCTCGTCATCAATGCCTTTAATACCTCCCCAGTTACCTCCTATGGCTATATTCAGGAGCAAATGAAAGCGTTTGTCGTATGGCCAGCGTTCATATCCCGTATGGTAGTTCGGATAAGAAAAAAATCGTTCTTCGTCTGCAATGAAATGAATGGTGTCTTCTGTCCATTCGATGGCATACACATGGAATGCTTCATGCACGTCGGGAATATAAATACTTCCTCCCTTTTGCGTGCCATCCATCCCGTTATAGGCTTCCGTATGAATTGTACCATGTACATTCCCCATGTCAAACCCCACATGTTCCATAATATCAATCTCTCCGCTTGCAGGCCATCCGCCATATTCCCAATCGGTTGACAGCATCCAGATAGCAGGCCATGTTCCGGTACCATAGGGTAGTTTGGCCCTGATCTCAACCCTGGCATACAGCCAGTCACCTTTGTTCCTGGTAGCCAGGCGTGCCGATGTATATTCATTGCTTCCATACGTCTCTTTCAATGCTGTGATGATCAATTTGCCATCTTCAACCTTAGCATTTTCCAACCTGTTGGTATAATACTGGGCTTCGTTATTCCCCCAGCCGTCGCCCCCGATGTCAAAACTCCATTTGGAATTGTCAGGTGTTCCTGTATAATCAAATTCTTCTGACCAAACCAGGTGAGTATAGGACCCCTGACCTTTAACAGGTTGTAATGGAACTAAACCAATCAGTATGCAAAATAATACGAAGTTTATAATTCTCATTGATCTGACTCTTTATTTTGCCAATACTTCAAAATCATCAAAATAGAAGGTGCCGTCTTCCGTATGTCCTTCATCTCCAAACTGAATAACAATTTTATTATAATATTCAGACATTCTTTCTGCCGGAACCGAAATGCTGGTGAAATCAAATGTTAATTCTGTCCATGTATCCAGTAGCACATCCTCCTGAATTACTTCTGCCTGCGTTTGCCATGCATTGCCAGCCTCCTGCCATCTCTGGAATTTCACAGCAGCTTTCTGTTTCAGGCCTTCTGCCGTGTAAGTATTCGATGAAGGAAAATACACTTTCATCCGAACCTTATCATGTGTATTTAAATCGATGGTAAAATCCAGTTCCATGGATGCATTTGAGTATTCCCATGCGCCTTTTTTGTATTCATAAACAGTGGCACTTACATTAATTCCTTCCTGGAACGGATTTGCAAATTCATCATCTCCGCTTCCTCCTCCGCCTTCAGCCTGAAACAGCCACAGGATGTCGGCATCCGTTTCAAAATCATCGGTCAGCTGACTAACCGAAGTTGCAGGAGATAAATTTTCATTTACATTTGGGTCAACAGCATCAGGATGATCATAGCCTTCCGTCATAAAAAGGAACTGCCACAATACATTGTTTATGATCACGGATAAAGTCAGTTCATTTTCTGTCAACTCTTCAATCTTGTATTCCGAAACTCCCAAATAATAACTCATAAATCCTCCGCCCGTAAAGCTCAGATAATCTCCATCCGCACGTTCTTCAATTGCCCAGCTGAATGTTTCTTCGCTCACATCATAATATACAGGAGTATCTTCAGTACCCTCCACTCCAAACTCACCAAGGTAATCGACATTAACGTACGTGGTATCATTGTTTTCAAGCACAAATTCATAATTCACTGCTTTGAATATCATCAGATCATCATACAAATTGAACGCTGCTTTTTCATTTGATGCAGCGCCCCACCACCATTGCCACGGGTCATACTGCCCTTTCATCATATGCTGAGGGACATACCGTGCCCATACCCAGGTTTTCCCATTTGCCGCGTCGGCACCTCCGCACAATAAGATTTCTTTTTCAGTAAGTTCAATCAATGACGGATCCGATTGCGTAATTACCACACTTTCGGTGGCAACCAACTCCCCCGATGAGGTAAATACAGACAAACTAACACTGTAAGTGCCTGCAAAAGGATAAGCAATTGTATCGATATCCTGATCGCTTGTTTTTCCGTTCCCGAAATCCCAAGATGCAATACCTTCACCAATATGATTGTGAGAGAATATAACAATGTTGGGATTTAAAAAAGTAGTACTGATCTCCAGTGGCTGATCTCCCGAGCCATTGTCATCTTTCTTGCAACCATATGCCAATACTATGGCAAAAATTGTCAAACCCGCAAAAATCTTGTTTTTTTTCATAATAGTATACGTTTATATTTTTCACTAATTGTATCCTTCATTCTGATTCAGGGAGAAATTGCTTATCTGTATTTCCTGCGCAGGAATCGGAAGCAATCCCCCGGTTACTGTATTAAACTCTATATAAAACGGATATTCACTGTCTGTATCGCTCAGTTCATCATCCGCAAAATCCATACCTCTCCTGAGAACATCCCAGTAACGATGTCCTTCCCCTGTAAGTTCAAGTCTTCTTTCAAGATAAATATATTCCAGTCCGCTGTTATCAGCTGTTAAAACAGGAGGAATATGTCCTGTGCCGAATGCTCTCAGCCTCACCCTGTCATAGTATTCCTGTGCTTTGGGTACATTGCCGTTCAGCAGTTGCAGTTCAGCGCCCATAAGCAAAACATCGGCAAAACGGATCACGGGATAATTGTTTGGATAAAGTAATTCCCTGTCGCCAACCGTGGCATTGTGTTCTTTTAACGCTGTAAATTTTTTGTTGTAATACCCGGTATGCTGAAAACCTTCAACATAGGTAACACCCTCCAGATCAAGAGAATCAGCAAATATGACCGAAGCCGTCAGCCTTTTATCACCCGGGTCGAATGCCGAGACCAGTTCGGGAGTGACCGTGGCAAAACTCCAGCCGGGGGCATAAATTGAGTTATCGGACACATCACGAATGCCGTATAATATGACAGCCTGATTGCCTTCTGTACCTATACGCCACCCCCAGTCTCCACCCTGATAATCGCCATACTGAATTTCAAAGACGGATTCAATGTTGTTCTCATTACTAACCAGGAAAAGGTCAGCAAAATTGGTTTCCAGATCATAAAACCCGCTTTCAATGATATCATCGGCAAGATCAACCGTATAGGAAAGATTGATTAACGTTCCGTTTTCGGTTTGCATTTCGGGTTTTTCCGAATAATATCCTGAATAAAAAAGGTATACTTTTACCAATTCTGCTTCCGCAGCAAATTTAGTTATCCGCCCTTTTTCTTCATCAGGAACAGATTCAGGCAACACCATCATGGCATTTTCAAGATCGGATGCAATCTGACTGAATACAGTTTCAGGCTCTGCCTGGGGTTGTGTATTCTCACTTGGCTTCAAAACACGAAGGATAAGCGGAACATTGCCGAATAAACGAACCAGATCAAAATAATAATATGCCCTGAGGAAACTGACTTCTGCTATCATACGTTCTTTTAATCCTTCGGTCTCAAATTCAATTTCATCAATTTTTTCAAGCAGTAAGTTGCACCTGTAGATCCCAAAATAATTCCTGTTCCACATGCCCTGCAATTCCCCGGTATTAGGATCTGCTTCGAAAAAGTCCATTTTCACTAAATTGGGAACATCGTTTGCATTTGCTCCTCCGGCATACGCATCATCAGACAGGATATCGGAAATGGTCTCAAAAGGATGATTCCCTATCATAGCTCCCCAGCCCAAAGGATCGTAAGCCGAAACAAGCGCCTGCATTGCATCTGCTTCTGTCTGGTAAAAATTTGTTTCCAGGCGATCACTCAATGGTTCTCTGTCCAGAAAATCCTCGCACGAAGAAAACAGGGCAATTATTCCGATAAAAAGGATACAGACTTTCAAATTTTGCGTCTTCATCATTGCCTTCTTTAAAAATTAATATTTGCTCCCACCATTACTGTCCATGCCTGTGGATAAACTCCCCTGTCAATCCCAACATCAAGCGGGTTGCTTCTAACATTGTCTTCTCTTGGCTTTGCTCCCACTTCCGGATCAAATCCCTTGTATTTGGTGAATGTCAGTATATTCTGGGCTGCAAACCAGATCCTGGCTTTTTTCACAATAAGCACCTTTCCGAACTGAATTGGAAAACTGTAACCCAACTGGATATTTTTCAGCCTCAAGTAGGATGCATCATACACAAAATAATCAGATGGTTTTGACAGGTTGCCATTCTGATCATTTAAAGTCACCCTGGGATAATCATCGGTTGATCCTTCTCCCAGCCACCGGTTCCACATTTCCGAATCATAATTTGCCATATTCAGATCATTTCTTCTTACCCCATAAAACAATTGATGCCCGAAAGCTCCCTGGAAGAAAATGTTCAGGTCAAATCGTTTGTACTCTGCTCCAAGATTAAGGCCCATGAAAACATCAGGATTCGGATTTCCGATCATTACCCGGTCTTCATCTGTTATCTGTCCGTCGCCATTATTGTCTCTGAACTTAAAATCACCCGGACGGGCAAGCGGTTGTATCAGGTTCCCGTCTACATTGTAAGCGTTGATCTCTTCATAGTTTTGAAATACTCCTTCAACCTCATATCCCCAGAAATACGCTATCGGGTATCCCTCCTCTGCCCTGCAAACATCAGTCATGGTAGTTCCTACTCCTGCACCATGTATGATCCCTTCAGCATTGCCTATATAAGTGACTTTGTTTTTGTTGTATGACATATTGTAGCTGATGTTATAATTGAAATCGCCTGCATGATTCTTATACCCCAGTTCCAGTTCAACACCTCTGTTTACTACATCGCCGGCATTCACTGTAGGAGGATAATTCCCAATATACCCGGGAATAGGAGCCTCAACGAGTAGTCCTTTTGTTTTCTTGTTGTACCAGTCGAATGTGAAGCTGAGTTTGTTCTTAAAAAAACGAAAATCGATACCTGCATTGATTTGTTCTGAAGTTTCCCACTTGATCTCAGGATTATCAATATTTGCCGGTTGGGCTCCGTTTACCAGTACTGACGGCTCGCCCCAATAGTAATTGCTGTTTGAAACGATTAAGGAAGTGTATTTGTAATCACCAATTTCCTGGTTGCCATTTTGACCCCAGCTCACTCTCAGTTTTGTAAAATTGATAAACTCTGCCGATGGAAAGAAAAAATTTTCTTCACTCAGTACCCACCCCACTGAAACGGAAGGGAACAATGCAAAACGATTTTCGGGTCCAAACTTTGATGAACCATCGAGTCGTAAAGTTCCTGTAAATAAATATGTATTAGCAAAGGAATAATGTACCTGACCAAAATATGACATCAGCGCTGAATGCCAGGCACCTCCTCCGGCTCTTTCAGAATCAGGATTTTTTGCCATATCGATGTATGCCTGACCGGGATTGTTGGTTAACAATCCTTCTTTGCTGCCACTGAGATTCTCTCCTTTATGTTCCATCATACTCATACCTGCCAATGCGGTAATAGTATGTTCGTTAAAACTTTTGAAGTAAGAGATAATGTTTTCCCAATTCCATGTATAATACCTGTTCATTCTTTTCCCAACGCTGCTAATTTCATTTCTTACAGAAGAATTTAAACGGTATTCAGGCTGGTAGTTATCATCAACATCATATGCAAAGTCAACACCAAGACCCGATTTCAGTTTGAAATCTTTAAACAGTTCCAGCTCACCATAAACATTGCCGATGATCTTGTCAATTTTATACTTTCCATAAATGATGTCAAGTTGTGCAACCGGATTGACTACTTCCTGGGCAATATAGGGAGATTCACCCCAGGAGCCATCTTCATTCTTAACAGGCGTTACGGGATCAATATTCAGGGCACTTGAAAGAGGCTGCCCAAATTCAAGGTTTGGCTCTATTCCTCTTTTTTTTATTTGGGAGTAATAGATCCGGGCACCATAAGAAAATTTCCCATAACTCTGATCTGTATTTAAGCGAAAGGAATAGCGTTCAAAATTTGACTTGCCTTCACCAACAATACCATCCTGGTTAAAATAAGAAAAAGATGATGAATAGGTAGCCTGATCACTGCCACCTGAAACGGTCAGCGAATGTTCCTGGATCGGAGCATTCCTGTAAAATATTTCCTCCTGCCAGTCGGTTCCCATACCCAGTGAATCCGGGTCATCAAATATTCTTGGTCTTCCTGCATTGTTGGCTGCCTCATTCATTAATATCCCATAATCCTTAGCATTTAACAGATCAAGTTTTTTGATCGGGTTTTGAATACCATAATACATATTGTAGCTAACCTGCATTTTCCCTTTCTGCCCGCTTTTTGTCTGAATCAGGACCACTCCGTTTGCACCCCTTGCTCCGTAAATGCTTGCAGAGGCTGCATCTTTCAGAATTTCAATTGATTCAATGTCAGAAGGATTCAGATAATCAATACTACCCGTTTGAAATCCATCAACAATATATAAAGGATCAGGATTCCCGGTAGTCCCTGTTCCTCTCACCCTCACTGTCAAAGGTTCACCGGGCTGACCCGATGAGGAAGTAACCTGTACTCCGGCAACTTTTCCCTGCAATGCTTGCTCAACACGCAGATTAGATGTCTTCTCAATATCCTCACTCTTCACAGATGCAATGGCTCCTGTCACAACACTTTTTTTCTGGTACCCATAGCCAATTAATACAAGCTCATCCAATTCTATTGATAAAGTTTTTAACGAAATATTCAGCGAGCTTTCCCCATTAAATACCAATTTCTTTTCTTCCATGCCCACGAATGAAAAGAACAGGCTATCGCCCACAGAAGCAACAATTGAATAATGTCCATCCAAATCTGTCACCGTACCCTGAGTTGTGGATTTATTGTAAATATTAACACCAGGCAGAGATGTACCATCTGCCTCTGACGTTATTGTCCCTTCTACAGTCTGCTGCCCGATTATTTGGCCCGCCAACATCATTGCCGTTATAAAGAACAGTATCCTTTTCATAATAAAGTATTTTATCAGGTATTACTAATGATGAGGGGATTGCAATGTACGTATGAAAATAAATTTATACAAGAAAAACACCTCATCAAAACATCAACATGAGAATTTTAACACCTATACAAATACACAACAAAAAAACAATAAAAAGTTTTTAAGAAGCTTTTGTTCAATAGAATAAATAAATTTGTATTTCATACTTTTGTGAACACTTCACACATCATTCTTTTCTAATGATTATATCATGTCATACTATTAAGTTACTAAATTTATCAGACATTATGAAACTGATCTATTGAATTTGATGCCAGTAAACCGAATAAAATATATCCTGATCATTATCATCGCTTGTATCTCTCTTCATAAGGCTTTTGCTTCAATTATCGGGGTGCCAAACATCAAAAACCATCTTAAGGAAGAATACAAAGCTGGCAATCAGAACTGGGCCATTGAGCAGGACGCATTGGGTGTGATGTATTTTGCCAACAACAACGGAGTATTAATCTATGATGGCACCAATTGGGTAAATGTCCCCGTGCCAAACAACTCAGTTGTTCGCTGTTTGAAATTTAATGCTGAAAATAAATTGCTTGTTGGTGCTTTCAATGAAATTGGTACAATTGAAAGGGATTCATTGGGAGAATATAAATATACTTCCTGGGTTTTTAAGATCCCCCGGAAAGAACGTCAGTTTGCCGATATCTGGAAAATTCACACTTACGGTAAAAAAATGTATTTCCAGTCCTATTCTTATGTTTTCATTTTTGATGAAAATGAAAATCTTGTGAGTACATACAAATCTGATAACAGACTGGCCTTTTCATTCCTGGTTAAAGACAAAATTATTGTACAGGATAAATTGGCAGGATTGCTCGAAATCAAAAATCTGGAATTCATTTCTCTTGATAACATTGGAATCCCTGAGGGATTGGAAATCTGGGAAATCATTACCGGAGAGCATGGTGAATGGCTTTTATTTACACAGCAGAAGGGCATTTTTATTTGGGATAATAAGGGATTCATGCCCTGGAATTCAGAATTAAACAACTACCTGAAGAAAAACGATTTTTATTGTCTTACAGAAGGTAACGATTTGCTATATGTCGGAACAATTCAAAAAGGATTGATCATTGCAGATAAAACAGGAAATATCCTCAAAGTGATTGACAGAAACAGCGGACTTCAAAATAATACCATTCTCTCCTCCATGATAGATAAAGAAAAAAACCTCTGGCTGGGATTAGACAATGGCATTGATTTCATCGAACTGAATTCAAATGTTCAATACATCGGACGTAATGGGAGTTATGGCTCAGGATACTGTTCGGCTATATGGGAAAATAATATCTATCTGGGAACAAATCAGGGAGTATTTAAAACCTCAACTCACACACAAGATAATGTTGAACTGCTAAATAACTTGAAGGGACAGGTTTGGGGTTTCTGGAAGGATGAAGATCAATTGCTCTGCGCCCACCATAAAGGCATTTATTCAATACGGGAGAACAGAGTACAGGAAATCAAGTTATTGCTGGGATGCTGGATATTTATGCCTTTGCCCTGGGATCCAAATACCCTGGTCGTTGGAACCTATAATGGCATCGGATTGCTTAAAAAAACAGGGAATGATTATCATTTTGAAAAAATGATTGAGGGTTTTAGTGAATCATCAAGGGTAATGTTTTTTGACAAAGCAGAAAATCTTTGGATAAGTCACGGATACAAAGGATTATTTAAAATAAAGCTGAACAAAACAAATCCTGATATCGAATCGGTAGATTTTTATGGAACCGAAAAAGGATTGCCCTCGCTTTCAAACAATGAAATCTTCTATATCAGAGATGAAATGATTATCAGCACAATCGACGGAATGTATCAGTACGATGAAAAAACAGACAGTATTATTCCATATGCACTGTGGAATTACTTCCTGGGAAGTCCTGACAGAGTTACAAAAATGTTTGAGTTGAACAAGAATAATATATACATCTTTCAGAAGGGAATTCTCGGAAAACTGGAAATTTTAAATGATTCGCTTTTTATGTACAACAGGCAAATAGTACCTTTCCTGGAAAACCAGTTTATCGAAGCATTTGAAAACATACTTTTCATTAATGAAAATACACTTCTGGTAGGGATAGAGGACGGATTTACCATGATTGACCTGAATAAAGAACAAAAGCATGAATTTAATCTGCCATTCCTCTTTACTCGCTTGGAATGCTTCGCTTCTCATAAATTTGAGGATTATTTTGAGCCTCTTTTATTTGACACGTATTCCGAACCAATTAATATCACTGAAAAAATCACTTATAAGTATAACAATATTCGTGTCGGTTTTTCTGTCCCTTTGTATAATACAGCAAAAAATATTTTATTTAGTTTTGATTTGAATGAAACACACTGGGAAGGACAACCAAATCAAAAGGAGCTAATTCTGACAAATTTACATGAAGGAAGATACACCTTAAAAATAAATCTTTTTGATACAAAGACCGGACAAAAGTTAACACGTTCCATCCTGTTTGTTATATATCCTCCATGGTACAGACAATGGTATTTTTATGCACTTGCCGGAATTGTATTTCTTTCGATTGCCCTGATGAGTTATTTGATCATTAAACGAAGAATTGACAGGGAAAGAAGAAGAGAATTAATTGCACAGAAAAGAAAAATGATACAACGTGAGATTAGCCTGAAACAAAAAAGTGCTCTTGCTGAAAAAGAATTAATTAAAATGAGAAATGAGAAATTGCAAACGGAAGTAATTCACAAAAGCAAAGAGCTTGCCAATTCTACAATGAATATTATTCATAAAAATCAAACCCTTACTGATTTGAAGAATGAAATGATGGAAATGTCTGATAATCAATCAGGAATTGATACATCAGAAATTAAATCCCTTATCAAGAAAATAGACATTGAACTGGAAGACAAACAAAACTGGAGTGTATTTGAAACTCATTTTGATCGTGTTCATGAAAATTTTTTCCAGCGTTTGCGCGAAAAACATGAAGAGCTTTCTCCAAAAGATCTGCGAATGTGTGCATTTTTAAAAATGAATTTGTCTTCAAAAGAAATTGCCCCTCTGCAAAATATATCCATCCGAAGTGTTGAGATCAGCCGCTACAGATTGCGCAGAAAACTTAAAATACCTCATGAACAAAATCTGACGGATTATATCATGAATATTTGATTCTTTTAATTCTGCCGACCGTATTTTAACCAGATTGAATGTTCCTTAAGAAATACTCCGTTTATATTTTTACCCGGAGCAATCATCAACATGGTATCTCCCAGAATTTTACAATATCTTTTTTCGTAACTCTCTGATAAATTTGGATTTAAAGCCGAATATATTTGAATCCCAACAGTATCTCTGAACAACTTGTATTTACCGAAAAGTGCATATCCTGATAAAAAAGCTATACGAATTTCAGCATTACTGCAAAAAAAAGGGTCATTAAAACGCATTTTTGGACGGGTTGCATCGTAATACTGAATTGAAAAATTATTTTCATTATCAAAATATGCAAAACCTTTTACTTTTTTATCAAAGGGATATTGAAAACGCCCTTCAGAATCTTCACCTTTTAAAGAAACCAGATTCCACGATCCGACAATTTTAGGAGCGATCTCAATTTTTCTGGGAGCCTTTTTAAAAGGATATTCAATGCAGGAAACGAATAGTATTGAAGCCAGGAAATAAAAAATAATGTATCGCATATTGATTTGGGTTTGTAGTTTGCATCTCTAAATTACAAAAAAAACATACAACCTGAATGAGGAAAGTTATTCATCAGAGTTTCCGGGTTTTGAGTTTAAAACTTGATTTCCAACTGTTGTGCTTCATATTCTTCAGAGTTATCAAAATTTGAAAGGGTAAGTCCCAACAACCTTACTCCTTTGTTTTTATAATCTATTGCCAGTGCAAGATCTAAAGCTACTTTATGAATGGATTCCCTCGTATATGCATCATGCTGACTTTTGCTGCGTGTAATTTGTTCAAAGTCTTCAAATTTTACCTTAAGAGTTAAGGTCCGACCCCTGGCTTCACTTTTTTCCATACGTCTTATCAATTCACTTTCGATATTTTTTAACTCATACAAAATTTCCTGCAAACTAACCAGGTCCTGATCATACGTTTGTTCAGTTCCGACAGATTTACGAATACGATTTGGGTCAACAGGACGTTCATCAATTGCCCGACTAATGTTATAGTAAAAATTACCAGCCTTACCAAACAACTCGACTAATTTCTCAAGTGGAAATGCTTTCAAATCTTTTCCGGTCAAAATGCCCAGTTTACGCATTTTCTCAGCAGTAACCCTACCAATTCCAAAAAATTTCTCCACAGGTAACTTCTCAACAAAACTTTCTGCTTCGTGTGGTTTAATGACGAACAATCCATCGGGTTTCTTATAATCAGAAGCTATTTTGGCAAGAAACTTATTTATCGATACTCCTGCTGATGCCGTCAAATCCGTTTCCTTTTTGATTTTTATCTTTATCTCATGGGCAATTTCCGTTGCAATACTTATATTTTTTTTGTTTTCGGTCACATCAAGAAAAGCTTCATCAAGTGAAAGAGGTTCAACAAGATCAGTATACTGGAAAAATATTTCCCTGATTTCTGAAGAAACCTGTTTGTAAACCTGAAATCGGGGTTTTACAAAAACAATTTCCGGACATTTCATTTTGGCAGTTGCAGATGGCATAGCCGAATGAACGCCATATTTTCTTGCTTCATAATTTGCCGCAGCCACAACACCCCTTGCACGCTCACCTCCCACTGCAACCGGTTTACCTCTGAGTTCCGGGTTATCGCGTTGTTCAATTGATGCATAAAAGGCATCCATATCAATATGAATGATCTTGCGATTCAAATTCTCTCTGTATATTTTTGCTAACTTACCGATTACCAAAAATATTTCCATGAAGAGTGAATTGAAAATTACCGGAGATGGCTCTGCTACTCTTTATATGAATGATTTGAATGAACATTATCATAGCTCGTATGGAGCAGTGCAGGAATCCATGCATGTATTTATTAAAGCGGGATTAAGGGCATTAAAGAAAAAAGCCATCAGCATTTTTGAAATGGGATTTGGCACCGGATTGAATGCATTGCTCACTTACCTTGAAGCCGATAAATATAGCTCAATCGAATTTTACGCCCTGGAATTGTTCCCGTTGAAATGGAATTTGATTGAAACACTGAATTATCAGGGATACCTGAATCTTACGAAGGAACAGACAATGGTTTTCAGGAATATGCACAGTATACCATGGGAAGAAAAAATACAAATATCTTCCAACTTCCTTTTAAAGAAGATGAAAGCTGACATGAACAACCATGCATTTCACTCAAAATATGACCTCTTCTATTTTGATGCTTTTGCCCCAAAAGTACAACCTGAACTTTGGACAGAGGAGATCTTTAAAAAGATCTTCAATGCAATGAATGCTCATGGTATCCTGGTAACATACAGTGCCAAGGGAGAAGTAAGAAGGGATCTTCAAAGAGCCGGATTTGAGGTTGAACGTTTACCAGGACCTCCCGGAAAAAGGGAAATCATAAGGGCTATTAAGCAGTAATTTGAACCTATATCCGAATTATCTGTTTATTACGTAGATTGTTTCAAATAACGTAATAATAACAAATTGAAATTGGTATATGAATTATTTAACAAAAGGTGTTAAAGCCCCTGATTTTAGAGGAAAAAATCAGAACGGAAATACCATAAGTTTATCCGATTTTAAAGGAAAAAAAATTATACTTTATTTTTATCCCAAAGACAATACCCCCGGGTGCACTGCTGAAGCGTGCAATTTGAATGAGAATTATGATGAGTTCATTAAAAAGGGATTTGAAATTGTTGGGGTAAGTCCGGACAATGAACAATCTCATACAAAATTTATAAGTAAAAACGGGCTTCAGTTCAATCTCATTGCTGATACGGATAAAACAATACTAAAAGCTTATGGTGCCTGGGGAATGAAAAAAATGTACGGAAAAGAATATGAAGGTGTGTTAAGAACCACTTATATTATCGATGAAAACGGACGAATCGAACATGTTTTTACCAGGGTAGATACAAAAAATCATACACAGCAGATTCTCAGTGAATTATAAACGATATCATCAGATTTTCCAACTATTTTGCATTTCCTTTTCATTTTTTCTTGTTGATTGTTTTTAAAATGCTTAATTTATACGCTTACTATTTGATTATAATTTAATCATTTTATACGCTCAATACATTAAAAATCTATACAATGGCAAAAGAACAATCTGCAAATGATATCCGCAACGAAAAGTTAAAAGCCCTTGAACTTACCCTGGGAAAAATTGAAAAAGACTTTGGTAAAGGAACCATAATGAAAATGGGTGATCATGCAATTGTTGATGTTGGATCTATTCCAAGTGGTTCTATTGCTCTTGATGTAGCTTTGGGTATTGGAGGATACCCCAGAGGCAGAATTGTTGAAATATATGGACCGGAATCATCAGGAAAAACAACACTGGCCTTGCATGCTATTGCCGAAGCTCAGAAGACAGGGGGTATTGCTGCATTCATTGATGCAGAACATGCTTTTGACCGCTTTTATGCTCAAAAGTTGGGGATAGACATTGAAAACCTTCTTATTTCTCAACCGGATAACGGAGAACAGGCACTTGAAATCGCTGACCATTTGATCCGTTCCGGAGCCATAGATATTGTTGTGATCGACTCTGTTGCCGCATTAACTCCAAAAGCAGAAATTGAAGGTGAAATGGGAGATTCAAGAATGGGATTACAGGCAAGACTCATGTCACAAGCACTCCGGAAACTCACTGCCAATATCAACAAAACAAATACCTGCTGTGTATTCATCAATCAATTGCGCGAAAAAATCGGGATCATGTTTGGCAATCCTGAAACGACCACCGGGGGAAATGCATTAAAGTTTTATGCAAGTAGCCGCATAGATATCAGACGAATCAGTCAGTTAAAAGAAGGGGATGAAACTCTCGGAAACCATGTGCGGGTTAAAATCGTTAAGAACAAGCTTGCCCCTCCATTTAAAAAAGCCGAATTTGATATCATGTTTGGCGAAGGCATTTCCCGTACAGGCGAATTGGTCGATCTTGGCGTTGAGCAGGAAATACTGAAAAAATCAGGTTCCTGGTTCAGCTACGGGGAGACACGTTTGGGACAGGGACGTGATGCAGTAAAAGCATTGCTGGCTGATAATCCTGAACTGGCTGAAGAAATTGAAGCGAAGATCAAGGAAGTCCTTCAAAAGAAATAATTTTCACTGTAAATAATCTTGTTAAACATTTGTGCTTCAATACTATATGACATAATATTTTAGCATTTCAATTTTTCATATCGTGGAACCCTTATAGTATGTTCATTGCCTTTTGTCGCTTTGCAGCGAAGTGTTTCGGCACCCACGTATGAACTTGAGTGCTTGAGGGTTTCATCCGATCTTCTCTTTTCTGAATTTTTCCCAGTAATCGATAATTGTTGATTTTACTTCTTTATGAAGGAATAATAAACCGATCAGGTTAGGGATGGCCATTAAGGCTATGGTTATTCCGGAAAATGACCATACAACGGTCGTATCTGTAAAAGAAGCAATAAAAAACCCGGCTACATAAATCAAACGATACAGTGTTACGTATTTTGTACTCCACAGATAGGTCACTGCCCTGTCACCATAATACGACCATGATATAGCTGTAGAAAAAGCAAACAACAGCAAACCAATGGCCACAATATATTTCCCGAATTCGCCGAATAGCCCCTTGGTAAAAGCAAGGGCTGTGAGCGGGGCACTATGCAAAAGCGATCGCCCTGTGAGGTGGGCATTTTCAGATAGAATGTCCGGATTGCCTTCTTCACACCATAGCTTTCCGCTATATACTTTTTCATCTTCCGTAATCACGAAAACATTTTCGGCAATGGATCTGGAATTGATCACAGTCACGTCATTCAGTATCTTTCCTTCTTCCACTGTCAGTTCTCCGGTGAATTTTTTTACGTTGTGATTTTCTTCATCACTGATGAAATTCATGATCTTTTGTCTGTCTTCTTTACTTGTTTCATCATAAATTCCTTCCAGTACAACCGTGTCAGCAGGCTGAAACAGATTTTCATGTTTTTCAGTCCATACACCCGACGTAAGTATAGTGAGCCCCGTAAGAGTACATATAATAATGGTATCTATGAAAGGGCCCAGTATGGCTACCATTCCCTCCGACACAGGTTCGTTTGCCCGTGCTGTGGCATGAGCAATGGGAGCAGATCCTTGTCCGGCTTCATTCGAAAACAGGCCTCTGTTCACTCCTCTGTCCATAGCAAATTTTATGCCGGCCCCTAAAAATCCTCCGGCGGCTGCAGTCCCGGTAAACACATCCGTAAATATAGAAGCCAGAGAAGGCAAAATGTGCTGGTAGTTTGTGATCAGAACAGATAGGGCGCCAATAAGATAAATAATTGCCATGGAAGGTACCAGCCGGGATGTAACTTTAGCAATCCGTTTTATTCCCCCGATAATTACCAAACCAAGTAATACGGCCAGTATTCCGCCTGTGATCATATGGTTAATCCCGAACGCAGAAAACATTACGTTGGAAATACTGTTTATCTGTGGCAAATTCCCTGTACCGAATGAACAAAATACAGTTGAAACGGCAAATATGCCACCCAACCAATACCCTGTCTTAACCTTTCTTCCATTGCGAAGTCTTATGTTTAAGCGGTTTTTCATATAATACATTGGTCCACCGGCTATTTTTCCATGTTCATCCGTTTCCCTGTATTTATGCGATAGCAATACTTCAACAAATTTTGTGGTCATCCCCAGGAAAGCGGTTACGAGCATCCAGAACAAGGCCGCAGGACCACCAAGAAAAATTGCCAGAGCCACCCCCGCAATATTTCCCGTACCTACAGTACCCGACAACGCCGTTGATAAAGCCTGAAAATGAGTAGTATCGCCCTTGGCTCCCGTTCTGTCATATTTGCCTCTTACAACACGGATTGCATGCCTGAAATATCTTATTTGTGGAAAACCAAGGTATAGTGTAAAAATGATTCCCGTGCCAAGCAGTAAAATGACAAAAGCAGGTGATCCTCCAATATAGCTGTCTATTGTTAAAAGAAAATCATTGATCTCTTGCATCATGAAAAATTATGTTAGGGTATCAAATATAGTAAAACGAAGTTTCTAATTATAACGCTTCTCAATAACGAAACGATTACACGATTTCATACAACCGTTTAGAGGTTTAGGTGTTTAGAAGTATAAGAACTGTCGCTAGTCTCAAGTCACTAGTTACTAGTCTCAAGATTTCAAATCTTAATCAATATCCAATGTCCAACACCCAATGTCCCTGCCTGCCGCAGTCAGGGACATTTGACATTACGTAAATACTGATTATTATGAATCTAAATCCTAAACATCTTAACTACTCAACTCATCTTTAAATAGATTAACTGGTAAATCGGGCAACTGGTGAACTGAAGTTTTATAATAAATCCTGGACCAATAGATAAACTTCATTTCATCCATCCTTCGCTTATCAGGGTAAGCTATGGCTGGCAAAGCAATTCATCGATTCCCCGAATAATCATTCTCAAATAATCCAGCAATTCTAATCATCTAAACTCCTCAACATCTAAACAATTCAACGATTCAACAACCGAACTTGCGAGCTCGACGAAGTCAATTAATCAACTTCTCCCGACTTCCTGCTGTTATTGCCTCCTCCTTGTTGTGAAATTTAACAGATAAGGATTTCATTACCCGAGGCCTATTCGGAAAAAAATTTTCTGTATTATTGTGATAAAATAACTTATTCTCTATGCTTCGTACAATGTTGTTCCTTATCATCACTCTTATGATTGTCCCACTGATAGCAATATACAGTGATATATCATTTACAGATTTGCAGTGGGAACTTTTGGAATCTTCTGCCATAATTATGCTTGTAATTTCACTTCTTTGTTTCCTGGTGAGTGAACTGAGCAAAAATTACAGCCAGGTGGACAAATTGTGGAGCATAATCCCTGTAATATATGTCTGGTACTTTGCATTTTATGGAGGATTAAGTATCCGTATGCTTCTTATGGGAATACTGGTAACCCTTTGGGGTGTCAGGTTGAGTTATAATTTTAACCGGAGGGGAGGATACAATATCTTGCCCTGGCGGGGAGAAGAGGATTACAGATGGGCAGTGCTTAGAGAAATGCCTCTCTTAAAAGGTCGTTTTCGGTGGGGAATATTTAATCTGTTTTTTATATCACTTTACCAAAACACACTTTTATTATTGATCAGTTTGCCCGCTCTTTTTGTTATTCATCAAAAGGAATCATCATTGAAATGGATTGACCTTCTTGCTGCTGTTTCAATGATTGGTTTTATAATCATTGAAACCATTGCTGATCAGCAACAATACAATTTCCAAAAAGAAAAATACAAGCGCATTGAGTCGAAAGAAAAACTGACAGGAAATTATGCGAATGGATTTCTTTCCACCGGGTTATGGAAATACAGCAGACATCCTAATTACACAGCCGAACAGGCTATCTGGATTAGTTTTTATCTGTTCAGTGTGGCTGCCACGGGACAATGGCTGAACTGGTCGCTGGCAGGATCTGTTTTACTGGTATTGCTATTCTTCGGGAGCTCCTCATTCAGTGAAAAGATCTCTGCTGCGAAATATCCCGGATACCAGAAATACCAAAAACGGACCGGGCGATTTCTGCCCAGACTTTTTTAATGCAATGAACTGCCTCGCAGCAAACCATAGAGGTATTAAAACAGAAATTCGTTTTTCTTGTTTCAAGTAAAGACGTTTCTAAATGAAATTCCGTTATCCTCTTTTCTGACTTTCGTTTTCACGATTAAGCCTTACAAATACTCTCCCTGATACAAATAACCGGAATACATAATTTCATGGTTTTGGTTTTATGGAAATTTGATATCTGGTTTGCAAAAAAGACAGATGATAAATATAATAGGTTGCAAAAGATCCTGGAATTCATAAAAAATAATGCGAATGCAACTTCAATCAAAGACTATATTGTATCCTGCAGGAAAGAAGTCGAATTGCCAGTCCATTTCTCACTGAATCTGCATACATTTGCAAATTCATTACAGATAAGTTCACATGGTCAGGACCTCATCTCAAAGCAACAGTATTTTTTTGGCTATTCTGGCATGCATTCTATGGTCAACAGCATTTGCAGGAATAAAGATCGGACTGCAATATTCAAGTCCGCTGCAATTTGCCGGTTTACGGTTTATGATATCCGGATTGATGATTTTTCCGTTTTGTAGAAATATTGCTTCTGATATCCGAATAGCAGGAAAAAAATTTGATAAAATACTATGGATAAGTCTTTTTCAAACAGCAATACTCTACACTTTTTTTTATCTTGGATTGAATAAAACACCAGCAGCAGTAGCTGCAATCATTGTGGGCGGAGGTCCTTTATTTGTTGCTTTTCTGGCGCATTTCATTACAGGTAAAGATCCTCTGACATTACGCAAAAGTATTGCCCTGCTTATAGGATTTTCAGGCATCGTGTTATTGGCTATTGCAAAAGATCGTACTATCGAAAATCACAACACTATTCTCATTGGTATTATTCTTCTTGTGGCTGGAAATATTGCAGGGAGTTATGGAAATATTCTTGTTTCAACAAATAAGATCAATATCTCACCAGTTCTGCTAAACGCACTTCAGATCTTTCTTGGTGGTGCAATCATTCTCATCCTGTCTTTCTTCTTTGAAGAATTTTCTTTTACGCCAAAACCTTTGCCTTACTATCTTTCACTAGGGTGGTTAAGTCTTTTGTCAGCAGTAGCATTTTCATTATGGTTTGTTGTTTTGAGTCGTCCCCATGTTAGAGTATCTGAAATTACTATTTGGAAGTTTATCATTCCACTTCTTGGAGCTATACTTAGCTGGCTCATTATTGCCGGTGAAGAACCACGATGGTATACTATTTTGGGTATGATCTTAATTGCTGCAGCAATTCTGATTATTTATGGCAGAAAGAAAGAATGACCTGATTTTATTCTTCGAGTATTCCCATCTGCTGCATGAGCAAGGAAGCATTCATTTTGGTTGTGATGCCTTTTCTCAATCTATAATCAAAAGAAATATGGGTATTATCAATTTCTATTTCGAAACACAGGTTTTTCACTTGTCCGGGAAACTCACTTTCAATGCCTGCCAGTGAGAGGTCGTGTGTTGCAATAATTCCTGTTCCTTTGTATTTTATTATTTGTTTCAATGCCGATCGGGAACCTTTTTGTTTGTCGACAGAATTTGTGCCTTTCAATATTTCATCCAGGATAATAAAAAGATCATCTCCTTTCTTCAACCTGTCAAGCATCTCTTTCAATCGCTTCAATTCAGCATAAAAATAAGATTCATTTTTATTCAGAGAATCACTTGTTCTCATACTGCTGAAAATGATCATAGGCTTAAACGTCAGCCTTTCAGCACATACAGGTGCACCTGCCATGGCCATAACCAGATTGGTTGCTATGGTTCTCAGAAAAGTACTTTTTCCGGCCATATTAGCACCGGTAATTATAATAAATTCTCCTTTTTTGGCTATCTCAAAATCATTACAAATCCTCTGGCCGGATGGTATTAAAAAATGTCCGATGTTTTTGGTTTCAAGGATCGCGGTCAGTGAAATTTCAGGGTAAATATAGGAAGGGTGATTGAATGCAAAAGTAGCCAAACTCGCATATGCATCAAATTCGGCAAGTTTATCCATCCATTCTTCAAAATATATCCCTTTCTGCTTTCTCCATTTTTCAAGTCGCAGCATACATTGTATATCCCATAATAAAATCCCTTCAAGAAAGATGGCAGCAAGAATATTCAAACGATTATCGAAAGCAGATATGATTTGCGATAAACTCAGAATGGATTTGGAGGCAGAATTTGAACCTGATATAAGAATATCATAAAGTACATTGAGCTTCTGTCCTTTATAGGTTCCTTTTTCAATAATTGAGAAAAGTACAGCATATTTTTTTAAGGTTTTCAAATGTTTGCTGATCAACCCGTGTTCCCTTGAATTCAAGGTGAGTTTAGTCCCAATAATAAGCAAATTCGTCAGAAACAGTAAAATGGATATGCTCCTGAAAACGGGTAAAAAAAATGCCGGAACAATGCAAATGCACAAAACTACCGGAAATGCCCAGGCAATAAAAATCATAAATTTGTTGGAAAGATATTGAACAGGTTTATTTATCCATTCTTTTAGCAACTCGACATCTGATAATTCATCTTTGTGAAATGACCCGGCAGCCCTGAAATTCTGCAACAGGTCAATCATTGAGCTTAATTCGTTAACTGCTTTCTGCCTGCTAACAATAATTTCCGATTCAAGAGTCTCTTTAGATAGCAAAGAAGCCAGTAACTCTTTCCCCTTAAAAGTCACTGTACAATTCAAATACTGATACAATGATCCGGTACCAAAAAGATCCATATCATAACTGTAGGGATGTTCATGGTCAATGAAATTGTCTCCGGATTCAAACACCGAATAATCACGACCTATCGCGTTGATCTCATTTGTATTTACTGTAATCAGCGCCTGTGTATGTTTATACTTCTCATTTTGACTGTTATATGCCTTTACGGTGATCAGAAACAATACCAGACAGGTTATAACAATACTCAATCCTGCTGAGATTGATTTTGGGACAATAATAAAAATTGCTAGTACGACCAGTGCAAACAGGATAAGCCTTGTAAATGCAAATAGTTTGAGTCTTCTCTTTTCCAGTTTTTTGATTTCCTCAAGCTGATCCAGCTTATTCCTGTAAAATCTCCGAACATCAATCATACAATGTAAAATTTAACTGCCATTACATTCATTCTTGTATTATATCCCTGCTTGTATTGTTTGCTTAAATCAAAATCCCATACCCATTTCTTTACAATCATCTTCTCCGGGATATCACAATAAATTAAAGAATTCTTTTGTGAAACCATTTCATCTTTGAAATGAATTTCCTCATAATCTGTCTTAAAAGGCAAAAAGTTCCGGTGTTTTGCTAACAATTCCTCCAGGATGGTAAGTTCATTTTCCGTAATCTCTCTTTGCCTGTATATATAATCTATAATACCTCCTGTCAGATCCATATTCAAAAACGAAAAACAGAATGATCTTTATATTTATGAAGGATTTGCCTTGGATGCCTGATATCATAAAAGACTACCTCCTCAAAATTTTTCAATAAATATTCTACAGGCATATCCAATAACCAGCCACTGCCAAGAATCGAAACTCTTTTCGATTTATTTTCTTCCAGACACTCAATAATAAATTTCTTTGTATTGGTTAAATGTTTGTCCCAATTGTTTTTTTCAGAAATATATCTTCTCGCAATACCTTCCTGATCTTTAAAATATCCCATTTTTCTTAAACTCCTTTGTAAAGGAAAGAGATTTAATTTAAAATCTGAAAGACTATTCTTCATGCGATATAAATATCTTATTTTAAGCCTTTTAATAAGTGTTATAAAGTAAATTCACGCAACAATTCTGTTATACAAATGTATCAATCTAATCTGTTTTCGCAGAAGAATTTTGGTCGTTCATGGAATTGTGATAAAATATTGATGTCTGAACAAACCAAGTTTATAACTTTGCGTATATGATCTCGAGTTAAAATACGAACAAAAAAAATTGGCACAGTAGTTGATTTATTAGCAGTAACTATTCAAAATTAATCATCATGATAAAAACAAAAATTCTTTTCAGTCTTATAGTATCATTAGCTTTGGGGTATGCATCAGAAACACATGGCCAAGCAACCTTAGATACTATTTTTAAAATTGAAGGAAAGGTGATGCCTGTTGATGTTGTGAAAGTTACTCAGAATTATGTGAGTTTTCTTGTTCCAGGTTCACCTGAAACATATACTATGGAACGTAAACAGATTCATAAAATAATTTATAAAAATGGTCGCATTGAAGAATACAACAAGCCTGTATTTGAAATGGTTGACGACTATTCATGGGAAGCTGTCTGGCTGACCGAAGACCGCAGAGAAGTCGCAGAATTATACAAACGAGGAAAAATTAGTGCCAAATCGCCAGCAAGTTCACGCAGTCCGAAAGCAGCAAAAAAGAATGCTACCATACGTCTGCAGAAAAAAGCTGCTTCGATGAAGGGTGTCGTCGTCCTTGTAACAAAGAGACAAGCTACAGGAGGTTATGGTGAATATCCCGGATATTATATCGAAGGTATCGTGTATGGAACAGAACCACTGGAGGAAGAATATGTGGATGAGGATCTGATTGACGGGAATGTAGTCCTATAAAAAACAGAAATCAGGAACTTAAGGAGCCAATTTGTATTGACTCCTTTTTTTTAAAATATGTTTTGTAAAATTGATTCAATAATACCGGTTGTTTTCAATTGCATTTTGTTTAAAGCTTCTTCAATAACGTTATAGTCATATTTGATTCCAATCAGCCCTCTTGGGAAGTTTTCTTCCAATTCCCTAATTGCTTTTGATGTAAGTTTAGCTTCCTGAACAATTCCATTCCTGATTTTTAAATTTAATTCCAGTCTTATTGTTTTATAAATTATAGTCTTCTGTATTTCAAATTCCGGAGAATATCCAAAAATCCATTCCCATGTACAATATTTACTATTTCTAAGCTCAATGATTTTTTCTCTTTCTTGTTTTGTAAATTGATATTCACAAGTATTTGTATAATACTCTTTTATGAAATGAAAAAAGTCCATTATAAAACGATCAATATCGATATTGGCAGTTAAAAACTCCGAAATATTCCCTACTTCCGAGCGATTTGATTGAACTGCTTTATCAATATATATTCCAGTCTTTTTGTCAATAGAATCTCGTAATAGCTCCAGGTTTGTATTAAAGAGCAATGTTCCGTGATGCAATACACGATTTTTATAAATATGTTCAGCGTTTCCCGAGATTTTTAAACCGTTTACAAAGATTTCGTTTTTTGTTCCCGGTCTGGCCAGTATGTTTTTCGAATGAAGAAATTCAATCACAGGTTTAAAATACCTTGCGAAGTCTACCAGCTTACCTTTCTCGCCATTCATGATAAATGTGAAGTTCAGGTTGCCGGTATCATGATAAACAGTTCCTCCTCCGGTAAGTCGTCTTGCAACTGGGATTTTATAATCCTTTATAAAACGATAATTAATCTCAGCCATTGCATTCTGATGTTTTCCCACTACAACGCATGGATCCGACTGCCAAAGCATAAAATAATTTTCTTCTTTGGTTTTCAGAAGATACTCTTCAGAAGCCAGATTGAAATAAATATCTTTGTTCCCTGTTAATATGCAATGCATTCGCATTTCAGATGAATAGATTATATTAGTATTTTAACTTATCAATTCATTCTGTCAAAAATAATCCAAATGGAAAAGCTAATCGAAAGATTCCTAAAGTATGTTAAGATCAATACCCAATCTGACGAAAAAACTGATCAATGTCCTACAAATCCTGTCGAGCTTGAATTTGCCAAAGAACTTGCCTGTGAACTCAAGGATTTGGGTCTGAAAGATGTGGAAGTTGATGAAAATGGTTACCTTATGGCTACATTGCCTTCCAATACAAAAAAAGCTGTTCCGGCTATCGGGTTTATTGCGCATCTTGATACAAGTCCCGATTGCATTGGTGAAAATGTAAATCCAAAGATCTGGGAGAATTATTTTGGAAAAAATCTTGTTTTGAATGAAAAGAAAAATATTATCCTTTCGCCAAGAGAATTCCCCGCATTGAACCATTATATCGGTCAGCCCATTATTACCACTGATGGAACAACATTACTGGGGGCCGATAATAAGGCAGGAGTTGCTGAAATTGTTACTGCCATGGAATACTTGATAAATCATCCTGAAATCAGGCATGGCAAAATCAGAATTGCTTTTACACCAGACGAGGAAATTGGTCGTGGTGCAGATAAATTTGATGTAAAGAAATTTGGAGTTGATTTTGCATATACCATTGACGGAGGACCCATTGGTGAGCTTGAGTATGAAAATTTCAATGCAGCAAGAGCAAAAATAAACATCCAGGGATTGAATGTTCATCCGGGAACAGCAAAACACAGGATGAAAAACTCTATGCTTCTGGCTCTTGAATTGGAACGGATGCTGCCTCAGAATGAAAAACCTGAGTATACTGAAGATTACGAAGGATTTTACCACCTCACTGAATTTCACGGAACCGTTGACAGTACAAACATCAGCTATATTATCCGTGACCATGATAAAGAAGAATTTGCCAGAAAAAAGAATCTTCTGATAAAGATTGTCGATCACCTGAATTTAAAGTATGGAGCTGGTACAATTAAGCTTACTCTGGTTGATCAATATTACAATATGAAAGAGAAGATCGAGTCTGTATTTCATATCATTGAACTGGCTTTGAATGCAATGAAAGAAACGGGTGTGACTTCAAGGGTTAAGCCTATTCGCGGTGGTACTGACGGAGCCAGACTTTCCTATATGGGCCTTCCATGTCCCAATATTTTCAGTGGCGGGCATAACTTCCACAGCAGGTACGAGTTTATTCCCATCCGTTCAATGGAAAAAGCCGTTGAGGTTATAGCAAAAATTGCGGAACTGAATGCAAAATGAACTGCCTCGTAGCAGAGCTGTCGAGGTATCAAAAAGGAACTTAAATTCTATCGCTGCAAGCAACGGAGTACCAGCCTGTCCGGCTGGCAGGTTAAACTCATTTATCCCGATACATTACACTATCGGGATTCGTTCAACTTACAAATTCCAATGCACTACGTTTTTGAAATTTGAGTTTCACGAATAAATAATTGGCCGGCCTTGATTGTAAAATCAAAAAAATCCCGCTTGTAAAGCGGGATTTCGTAACCTAAAACCTATCTATGAAAAGAGTTGATTCAATTCAAAAATTCAACCCATATTAACCTTCGTGTTGTTCAGTTTTATCTACTTCAATTTCTGCTCCCTTGATTTTATCTTCTATATTCAACCCTGACTTTACCTCAATATTTATGCCATCCGATAGTCCTGTTTCAATATATCTTTTCTCAAATACCTGCGGATCTGTTTCAACCTCAACATATGTCGAATCACTTTCCTTTTCAAACTTCACCAAACCTTCCGGTATTACCATCACACTATCTCTCCTGTCAAGTACAATATCTGCATTTGCACTGTATCCTGCCCGAATAAATGCATCTTCACTGATGGTTACCTGAGCCTTGATCTCAAACTGGACTGTCCCGTTTTCTTCGACACCTTTCGGAGATATATATTCAAGAATGGCATCGAATTTCTGACTTTCAATAGCTCCAATGGTAAGTTCCAGCTTCATACCTTCCCTGATTTTCCCAACTTCGGTCTCGTCAATCTGACCTTCAAAAATCATCTCTCCCATATCTGCAACCGATGCAATAGTTGTTCCTTCATTGAATGTATTTGCTTGTATTACGGAAGTTCCAACTTCAACCGGCACATCAAGTACCATGCCTTCAATAGTAGAACGAATCAGTGTATTCGATGTTCCTCCCGATTTTTTTGTTATACCATCTTTTATCAGTTGAAGGTTATTTTCAGCGGCTTCAATTTCTTCAAGTGCCGAATTGTATTCTGTACGTACTTTCTGAAATTCTGCCTCAGGAATTACACCTTGTTCATAAACTTTCTTTTGTCTGTCATAAACAAGTTTGGCATCTTCAAGCTGTAATTGAGCTTTGTTCAATCTTGATTCGGCGGTGTTGAGAGCAACCATATCAGGAATGATTTTAACCTTGGCTATAAGATCGCCTTTCTTTACATGTTCTCCTGCTTCCACATAAATTTCAGATACAATACCCGAAACCTGTGGTTTAATCGTAATTTCTCTCCGGGGAATCACCGAACCCGTTGCTACCGACTTCTTTATAACATCAGAGACAAATGGTGTTTTGGTTTCAAAAACTGTATCTTTCTTTTTTGATTTACTGTACAACATCACCAGGCTGCCTAAAACAGCGATTGTAAAAACAGCAGCCAGAATAATACGAATTACCTTTTTCATGTTTTGATATTTATTATTTATTAATTCTCATCACGTATAGCCTCAATTGGCTTAATAGATACTGCCCGTTTTGCGGGAATCATTCCGGCAAATATTCCTGCCAGGATCAATATGATCAATGCTTTGATGGCAATACCAAATTCCACCTCCGGATTCAAGAACATTATTTCATTCGGATCTGCATTTGCAAGTGCTTTGTTTACAAAAGCAATTACATAAATCCCCAATGCCATTCCGGTCATTCCGGCAAGAGATGTTAAAAAAACAGATTCAGAAATAACGGTCGATATGATCTTAAAAGGAGTTGCACCCATAGCACGTTTAATTCCAAATTCCTTTGTTCTTTCCTTGATAATGATTAACATGATATTACTGACACCTATTACACCAGCCATGAGAGTCCCTATTCCAACAATCCATATCAATCCCCGAATGCCCAGGAATAATCCTCTCATTTTCTTAAACTCCTTTCCTACATTATTATATCCAAACGCTCCATCGTCATCAGGATGCAAACTGTGCCTTTGTGCAAGAATGGTTTTCACCTGATCTTCAATATCAACAATGTCATACTCCGGTTTGCCAACAATAGAAAAATGATCAACTATATCCGGATAATTGTAAACTTGTTCCGTAGTACTGAAAGGTATAAACAAGATTGAATTTTGACTTTCTCCCCAACCCCCTGTGTGTTTTGACTTATAAACACCAATTACCTGAAAATACATGCCATTTAACTTAATATATTTTTCAGTTGCCGGTTCTCCATTCTTGAATAATTCCTCGTAAATTCTGTAACCAAGCAGGGCAACTTTTCTTTTGTGAATGATATCAAATTCGTTGATAAATCTACCTTCTACTATATTCACCGGATCTACCCTGTTCTCATCGGGCATAATACCCTCCACTCTGAATTCTCCCTTTTGCTTTTTATAAATTGCTATTGATGTAACCTGCCACCCTCCTCCGTGTACGGTTGGAGTTATTATATCTATTCCGGGTACCTGGTTTTTTATTGCATGCATATCACTCAGCTCAAACCTATACCATCGATTTCTCGGAAATCCTTTATACGGTATAGTAGTAGCTTGCGCCCAAATGAACATACTATTCGTAGCAAAATCGCCCATGCCGGATGATACCCCGTGTTCAAGACCGGATCCTGCTCCAAGCATTATCATAAGCATCAGGATTCCCCAAAATACTCCAAATGCTGTTAAACCTGTTCGAAGTTTATTCTTTTTCAGCGTATGAAAAATTTCCTGCCATTTATCGTAATCAATCATAATAGTATATTTTATTCGTCATGCAAAGCAACGACCGGTTGAATATTAGCTGCTTTCCTTGCCGGAATATATCCGGCGACAACTCCTGCCAGTACAATTGCCAGTGTGGCAAGAATAGCAACAGTAAAATCAATCCCCGGATTTCGGAAATACTGTGTTGCAGGCATTGCTTTTGTAATCCCTTCCAATAAGAGAACACCTAATACAAGCCCGACATAACCTGCAATTGAAGTTATTAAAATAGACTCCTGAATGATCATCCAAATAATTGAGCCCGGTTTTGCTCCTATTGCTTTTCTTACTCCTATTTCTTTTGTTCGTTCTTTCACTACAATCAACATGATATTACTTACACCTACAATTCCGGCAATAATTGTGAAAATGCCAATGATAAGAACAAACAAATTAATGCCTTTAAACAGAGCATTCATTCTCTGATGTTCCTCAATAGCGTTCCAACTCCACATGGCACGCTGATCTTCCGGATTGAAATTGTATTTTCTTGCAAGTGTGGTACGAATATCTTCAAGCATTGCATTCGACTGATCAACAGATGCGTCACCCGCTGTAAATGTAATAGCCTGAACCCTGTTCTTGCTGATGAACGTTTTCTGTGCTAATGAAATAGGGATAAACAACCTTTTTGTTTCATTCTCATGCACATCGCCAAAAACGCCAACCACCTTAAAATTTATACCATTTAGTTTGATATATTTACCAATCGGATCCTCATCTTTAAATAGCTGATCCTTTACTAAAGTTCCGATAACTGCAACCTTCCTGTATTCTTGAATATCTAACTTATTCAATAACCTCCCTGATATCAGTTTAACATTTTCTACGACCAAATGCCCGGGATGAACAGCCAACACATTAAAATCACCGTAATTATTTTTATAGCTGATAGCATCAGAGTAAACATAATGCCTTGCGGATAAATTTTCAATATGCTCATAACGATCCTTTAACAGTTTAAGGTCTTCATTAGTCAATTCAATGTCTCTGCCTGCATTCAGACCATTGTATGCCATGCTTGTTCTTCCTCCACCCATCCATACACTGTTTTTTGCATCGCTAAAATTGTACATTACTCCTTTGGCGAGTCCATTGCCGGAACCCAATAGGATCACCAGCATAAAAATCCCCCAGGCAACACTGAAGCCAGTTAAAAAAGTCCGTAATTTATTTTTTCTTATTGTGGCAAATATTTCCTGCCATTGGTCCAGATCAAGCATAATATGGTTGTTTAAGTGGTTTGTATTCCTTCTCAATATTACCATCTGTCAGCTTAATAATCCTGCCTGTTCGTTCTGAAATATCTTTTTCATGAGTAACAATTATGACTGTAATACCCTTGCTATTCACTTTCTGAAAAACATCCATAACTTCAAAAGAAGTCTGGGAATCAAGTGCACCGGTAGGTTCGTCAGCAAGTATTATTTTTGGATTTGCAATCAATGAGCGTGCAATAGCTACCCTCTGTTTCTGTCCTCCCGAAAGTTCACTGGGCAAATGCTCTGCCCATTCTACGAGACCCATTTCATCCAGATATTCCATTGCAATAGCATTTCTTTTCTTACGACTAACTCCCTGATAATAAAGAGGCAATGCTACATTCTCCATGGCATTTTTAAAAGAAATCAGGTTAAAAGACTGAAAAACAAAACCAATCATCCTGTTTCTGTACCACGCAGCCTTTTTCTCGCTCAATCCTTTCATCAATTTATTATCCAGGTAATAATTTCCCTTATCATAAACATCAAGTATACCTATAACATTTAATAAAGTAGATTTCCCGGATCCTGATGATCCGACAATTGATACCAATTCTCCCGATTCAATGGTGAGATCGATCCCTTTTAAAACATGCAAACTATTGTTGCCCGTTACATAAGATTTGTGAATTTTTTCAAGACGAATCATATATAGTATTCTTAGATTACAATGAATTGATTTTTCAATGATTATGCCAATTGATATACAATATTGTCTTACAGATAATTAAGACATTCTATCAAACCGAATCACTTATTTATTTCATACAGTTTGTGTACAATAATGATACAGGGCATGTACGATATTGTACACTCCCTCTGTCAGTATTCGCTTTATTCTATAAATAACGCAACCATTTGACCTTGTATTGCATCACATAAATGGCAGCGATTAAAGATTCAATTTATCAATAAAAACCGTAAATTTGAATTACTGGATTTATTAATAATTGGTTGATAATATTGAACATATAATCGAAGGTTGCCGCCGAAATGACTCTGCAGCTCAAAAACTGCTGTATCTGGAGTATAGCGGGTGCATGTTTGGTGTTTGCTTAAGGTATGCAGGATCCAGGCAGGATGCAGAAGATATTTTGCACGAAGGTTTTTTAAAAATATTTGAAAAGATCCAACAATTCAAATCCAGAGGATCTTTTGTTGGATGGATGAGAAAAATTATGGTGAATACAGCATTGGAGAAGTTTAGGAACCAATACAAGGTTGTATCTATGACGGAAGATGCACAGGAATTTGAACAAACTGCATACGAGGATATTAATGTGAATCTGACAGCAATGGAACTGATGAATTTTATCCAGGAATTGTCACCACAGTACAGAACGGTTTTTAACATGTATGCAATTGAAGGATATTCTCATAAGGAAATCAGTGATGTATTGCATATTTCTGAAGGAACTTCAAAGTCAAACCTGTCAAGGGCAAGAATGATTCTCCAGGAAAAAGTGAAGGCATATTATAAACAAGGGTTAAGAAGAGAAGAAAAGTCATTATGAAATTGATAAATGGAAATATCGATCAGATCTTTAAGGAGAGTTTATCTGACGTAAATGTTACTCCCCCTGATGAGATATGGGACAGAATAGAAAATGATCTCGTTTTCCATAAAAAAAGACGGGTAATACCAGCATTTCTCAAACTTGCGGCTGTTGTATTGTTATTGTTTGGAGGTATCGGATTGATCCTGAAATTCTCTGACAAGAAAACAGATTATAAGCAAGTAGTTGAAGATATAAAAACGCCTGTTGAAATACTTAAAAATGAAAGTGTTGCCTCAAAAAGTACTGTCATAACAGGTGAAGAACAATATCCTAGTTCCTCAAATCAGCGAAAAAAGAAGGCCATTATTAACGAAACAGAAATAGCTCAACCAGAAATTGCTCAGGAGAATATTTTTGCTGACAAAGAAGAACCTTTCATTCCGGAAAATACTACTCTGATTCATACTCAGGTTGCTCATAATGCTGATATCAGCAATATGTATCTCAATGAAGAATCTGAGATGGAAATGACAGGTATTTATGCAACTCAAGCTGTCCCTGTTTATTATTCCCCAAGGACCAATTCATACAATTCATTGTATGCTGAAGAAATAAATTCAACAAAGGACCATAACCTTCAATGGTCGATTGGCGGTCAGGCAGGTCCTCAATATTCATACAGGGAAGTATTTGTAAATGATGCTGGCTATCAAAACATAGATCTGGATGAATATGAATCAGGTATGGTGACTTATGCAGGTGGCGTGAATGTTCGGCTAGGTGCTTCAAAAAGGTTTACAGTGCAATCTGGTGTGTATTATTCGAAAATAGGAACCAATAAGGCAGAAATTTTAGCAGTCAGAACCGATAATTTCGATCCTAAAGAATTCATTGAGAATGCTTGGTTTGAAAATGTACCTTCTGACATAGCAAATTCAACCGGAAGTTTTACTTATGATGACAGGACCGCTCCCTATACTCAGTTTGATGAAGCCAATATTGAATATAGAAAAGGGGAGAATATTGTTCAGGAATGTTTTGAATACATTGAAATTCCATTTATAATTCGTTATAAAATCGTTGACCGCAAACTGGGTATTGATTTGAATGGAGGACTTTGGACAAATTTCCTTATCGATTTTGATGCAACTTCCACTTCAGGCAATACAGTGAATTTAACCCCGGAACCTGATCATGTCAATAAAATTAATTATAGTGGCTCACTGGGTATTGGTTTTGATTATCCTGTAACCTCTAATATTTTAATTAATCTAGAACCTGTTTTTAAGTATTACCTAACGCCTATTAATAAAATTGAAGAAACTGAAGTCCATCCTTATACCTTTGGTATAATGACAGGTATACGATATTCTTTTTAATATCTGAATTCAAGAATACTTATCGGTAATTGTCTAATTTTGCCATAAGAAGAGTTATACTGAAATCTGAAAATTATTTATTATGGCAAATGCGCGTGGATTTAATAAAATGTCATCCAATTACATTGTTGTTGCAAGCATTCTGGGAATACTTATTATTACAGTATCTTTTTCTGCTTTTAAAACAAACCTCATCAACCAATCCGATTCTAACTTAATAGTTACGTCTCCTTTTCTTCCGGAGAATGTAGAATTTTGCGGAGAAAATGTACCCTTGCAATACTACGATGTTTTTGAAAGTCTTGAAAAGGAAATTATTATCAATACATACTACCATTCACAAACCATGCTTTTCATTAAAAAGGCCAACCGGTATTTTCCGGTTATCGAAACTATATTAAGGAAAAACAATATTCCGGATGATTTTAAATATTTGGCTATCGCTGAAAGTGGATTATCAAATGTGGTTTCTCCTGCAGGGGCTACCGGATTCTGGCAAATACTTGAAGAGACAGCCAAAGAATATGACCTCGAAGTTACTGATGAAGTTGATGAACGCTATCATTTGGAAAAAGCCTCTGACGCGGCCTGTGATTTTTTAAAAAAATCTTACGAAAGATATAACAACTGGACCCTGGTTGCCGCTTCATACAATGCGGGGCGTAGGGGTGTGGACAGACAAATTGATAAACAGGGAGAAAGTGATTATTTTGATCTCTTATTCAATGAAGAAACTGCCCGTTACGTTTACAGAATAATTGCAATAAAATTAATACTTGAAAATCCTGATGTTTATGGGTTTAATCTTACAAAAGATGAACTGTATAAGCCTTCGCGATATAAAGTAGTTACAATTTCAGATTCTGTAGATGACTGGGGAGAATTTGCGAGAATGAATGGAACGAATTACAAAATGCTGAAGTTTTTAAATCCCTGGCTAAGAGATAAAATGCTAACCAATAAAACCAAAAAAGAATACCTTATTAAAATTCCTACCACGAGAATTATGAATTAATTCTCAATAATAAAGCATTATGTATATCAGGTATTGACGGAAAATTAACTGATCATGGAACCGGAGAAAGAAATAAGAGTCTATGGTGCCCGCGTGCATAATCTCAAAAATATTGATGTTGCCATTCCGCGTAATCAACTTACAGTGATAACAGGTCTTAGCGGGAGTGGTAAATCCTCCTTGGCTTTCGACACTATTTATGCTGAAGGTCAAAGAAGGTATATCGAAACATTATCAGCTTATGCAAGACAATTTCTGGGCAATATGGAACGTCCGGATGTTGATAAAATTACCGGTCTGAGCCCTGTGATCAGTATTGAGCAAAAAACCACCAACAAAAACCCCAGATCTACAGTTGGCACTACCACAGAAATATACGATTTCATGCGACTTTTATTTGCACGTGCAGGAATTGCATACTCATACAATACGGGCAAAAGAATGGTTCGATATACCGATGAACAGATCATTGAATTGATTATCAAAAATTTCGAAAATAAAAAAATCTTCCTGCTCGCCCCGGTAATTAAAGGCAGGAAAGGTCATTATAAAGAACTTTTCGAGCAAATCTTAAGAAAAGGCTTTCTGTATGTACGAATTGATGGCAATATTACTGAAATAAGGCACGGCTTGCGTGTTGACAGATATAAAACTCACAATATTGAGATTGTAATTGATAAATTCGATATTCAATCTTCGGATAAAAAAAGATTGCGCGATTCTGTTATTACTGCTATGCATCATGGAAAAAATACGATCATGTTACTGGAAAAAGACAGTAATGATAGTAAATATTTCAGCCGACAATTGATGTGCCCTTCATCCGGAATAGCATATGATGAACCGGCGCCACATTCGTTTTCTTTTAACTCTCCCCTGGGGGCATGCCCTGAGTGCAATGGTTTAGGAACTATCAATCAGATTGATATGAACAAAATCATTCCCAATACATCTTTAAGTATTAAGCAAGGCGGAATTGAACCCTTGGGCAAATACAGAAACACACTCATATTCTGGCAACTGGAAGCCATTGGAAAAAAATACGGGTTTACCATCAATACGATGATTAAAAATATTCCGGAAGAAGCTCTGAAAATTATTCTTTACGGTTCTGAGGAATCATTTAAACTTGAAAACACTCCTTTGGGTATAAACTCAAATTACTTTCTGAGTTTTGAAGGCGTGGTAAATTATATACATAACCTGCAGATAAATAACGGCAACGGTTCAGGTCAGGAATCAAACTGGGCGAATCAGTTTATTCAAAAAACAATATGTCCGGTATGTAATGGTCACCGATTAAAGAAGGAATCCCTCTTTTTTAAAATTCATGATAAAAACATAGCCGAACTGGCTGAGATGGATATCAACGAACTTGCCCGATGGTTTGAAAATGTAGAACAGTTTCTGGATGAAAAACAACAGAAGATTGCTGCCGAAGTACTAAAAGAATTGCGCACAAGAATCCGGTTTTTGCTGGATGTCGGCCTGGGATATCTTTCGCTTAACCTGCCATCACGAAGCTTGTCGGGTGGTGAAAGTCAGAGAATCAGGCTGGCAACCCAAATCGGATCTCAACTCGTAAATGTGCTTTATATTCTTGATGAACCAAGTATCGGACTCCATCAATATGACAACGTAAAATTGATACAGGCACTGAAAGCGCTTCGCGATGCCGGCAATTCAATTGTAGTTGTTGAACATGACAAAGAAATGATAGAATCCGCTGATTACCTGGTTGATATGGGACCCTTTGCCGGCATTCACGGTGGAGAAATTGTGTCGGCCGGAATTCCTATGGCAGTAAAACAATCAGATAGCCTTACGGCCCGCTATTTGCGAGGTGAAGAAAAAATTGAAGTTCCCGAAATCCGCAGAAAAGGAAACAATCAATTTATTGAATTAAACGGAGCCAGAGGACACAATCTGAAAAACGTAACCGTGAAGTTTCCTTTGGGTTTATTTATTTGTATTACAGGAGTTTCAGGCAGCGGCAAATCCTCGCTTATTAATGAAACATTATATCCTGCGCTGAGTAAACATTTGTACCGTTCAAACAAGGAAATTCTTCCCTATTCTGAAATCAGGGGATTAGATTATATTGATAAGGTAATTGATGTTGATCAATCACCCATCGGAAGAACTCCAAGGTCTAATCCCGCTACATATACAGGTGTATTTTCTGATATTCGAAATATTTTTTCTCAAACAACTGAAGCGAAGATACGCGCTTATAAGCCCGGAAGATTCTCATTCAATGTAAAAGGTGGCAGATGTGAGACCTGTCAGGGAGCAGGTGTGCAGACGATTGAAATGAATTTTTTGCCTGATGTATATACAGAATGCAAAGAATGTTCAGGGAAACGTTATAACCGGGAGACACTGGAAGTAAAATATAAGGGACAAAATATTAATGAGGTATTGGAAATGACTGTGAATCAAGCCTATGATTTTTTTAAATCCATTCCAAAAATCCATAAAAAATTGAATGCACTTAAGAAAGTGGGGTTAGGCTACATAAAGCTTGGTCAGCCATCAACTACTCTCTCAGGTGGTGAATCACAACGTATCAAACTTGCAGCGGAACTGGCTAAGAGAGATACAGGCAAAACACTTTATATTTTGGACGAACCTACAACAGGTCTGCATTTCGAAGATATTCGTGTTCTTCTTTCCGTGCTTCAGCATCTTGTTAATCGGGGAAATACAATTATGATCATTGAGCATAATCTTGATGTGATAAAAGTCGCTGATTATATCATCGATCTTGGGAAAGAAGGAGGGCAAAAAGGAGGATCTGTGATTTGTGAAGGAACTCCCGAAGAAATAATCAAGTGCAATTCCAGTTATACAGCACAAGTCCTGAAGAAAGAACTGACCTCATGATCCGATTGTTAATTCTTGTAACTATGATCCTTTGAAATTCGTTATATCTTTATCGAAACAGAAGAATTACTTAATGATATAATATATGTCGAGCAATGAAGATAAAATAAAACTGGCGTTTAAGACGAAAAACTGGAATGAGATCAAAACCTATGATAGTTGGAAGATCTTTAAGATCATGTCTGAATTTGTTGAAGGTTTTGAAAAACTTGCCAGGATAGGCCCTTGTGTATCAATTTTCGGAAGCGCCAGAACAGAGCCGAATTCACCATACTATAAACTGGCTGAGGAAATTGCTTTTCAACTTACACAATGTGGCTATGGAGTGATAACCGGAGGAGGACCCGGAATTATGGAAGCCGGGAATCTGGGTGCAAAAAGAGGAAAAGGAAGATCAGTTGGAATAAATATTGATTTGCCTTTTGAACAGGATCCAAATTTGTTTATAGATTCTGATAAACTAATTACATTCGATCATTTTTTTGTCAGAAAAGTTATGTTTATGAAATATGCCCAGGGATTCATTGTTTTACCCGGTGGCTTTGGAACTTTTGATGAGCTTTTCGAAGCTTTAACTCTCATTCAAACAGGAAAAATCGGGCGTTTCCCTATTGTGATGGCTGATAAAAAATATTGGGAAGGATTGATTCAATGGATCAAAGATGTGATGCTGGCAAAAGAAAAAAATATATCACCGGAAGATCTAAATTTGTTTACGGTTGTTGATACTGCAGAAGAAGCCATAAATACAATCAATCAGTTTTATTCGAAATACCTTCTCAGCCCGAACTTTTAAGAAAAATATTTTTTTTTATGCAATGAATAGAGAGCTATACTTTACCATAGAATAAAAAAGAAATTAACAATATTAATGTGTTGTTTTCCAATTAATTAGATTAATTTTGTATATACAAACGGACTATAGCGCTTTGCACTTACGTGCCAATATCCATAAATTTATTGGTTACATTAATTTAACTGCCTGATGTATAGAGTAATTGTATTTATCATAAATTTGATTGCAGCTCTTTCCATAGGTTCGATTTTCCAATCAAATGTCGTACTAAACATCGAAGTGCCCAGTGAAGTAGTTGCAGGCACAGAATTTGATGTTCAGGTAAAAATTCAAAAGGGTAACCTTGAAAGTTTTTCCAGGTTACAGCATACTTTTCCTGCAGGACTTACAGCCACCTCATACATTTCTTCCAATGCAGATTTTACCTTTGATGAAAAAAGGGTGCGTTTTATATGGCTGCGACTTCCAAGTGATAATGAAGTTACTGTAACCTATAAGATTAAGGTAGATGAACGGTTGAAGGGTACTTTTGATATACAAGGAAAGTTCTCTTATATCGATGAAAATGAACGTAAATCGGTAAGCATTGAAAGTCAGCCTATTACAATACTGCCTTCTTCAAATATTGACCCTGCTTTAGTTGTTGATATTAACGATTTCGAGAAACAGGTAGTTCCTTATATACCTCCTGCAACATCCGAACCTCAGATGGCATGTATCAGGCAAAAACCTTATCGCGATAAAACCGGTGATGGTTATATTGTGAACATCCTGGTCAACAAGGAATCAAAACAAAAATTTGCCAAAATAGAAGAATCAATACCTTCAGCATACAAAGCTGTTAATATTGATCCAAAGGAAGCTATATTCACATTTAGAGAAAAAACAGCAAAATTCCTGTGGATGAATCTGCCAGCCGACCCTTATTTTATGGTCTCGTATAAATTGATACCTGTTTTGCAGGCCTCAGCACCTCCTAAGTTAAGCGGTAAGTTTTCTTATCTTGAAGGTGAAAAAACAATGAGTATCGATATTAAAGAAACTGATATGGAGCTTGCTTCATTAACACCCGGGGAGATTAATACCCTGATTTTATCTTTATCCTCGCCTGCTTTGGCTCAAACCACTGAACAAACCAGGGTTGTCGAAACCCTGTCTCAGGAAAAAACTGTCTCTGAAACGAGAAAAGTTAAAACGAAGGAGCCGGAAACAAATATGTCTTATATGCTTGAACCTGAAGAGGGAGTATATTATCGTATTCAACTTGCAGCAGGACATAAAACAGTGGATATTGAAAAATATTTCAAAAAGTACAACCTGGATAAGGAAGTACGGAAGGAATACCATGAAGGATGGCAAAAGTATTCTGTCGGTTCCTTTGGTGTTTATAAAGATGCCCGCGATTATCGAATTCATATCTGGAATACAACAATTATAAATGATGCTTTTGTATCGGCTTACAACAATGGCAAAAGGATAACAGTGCAGGAAGCTTTAATGATTGCTGATCAAAGATGGTATAAATAAACCAATATACTTGTTATTGCATTTAAAGAGGAAACCTTAAAATAAATGAATGATTTTAAAAAAATAGCATTTGTTTTTTTTATATCTATTGTTCCGGGTATTCTTTTCTCACAAGGTAATATTGAAGATCTGCTTTACACCGAAGTAGATAATTTAAATCCTGTTTATAAGCCTGTTATTGGTTTCGGAATCGGAACATACAATTTTTTCGGCGATGTCCGCGATCCCAGACAAAATCCATTAAATGGTACATTTGGCTACAAAGTAAACATCTCCACATTTGTAGATAACAAGCATTATATACGTGCCAATTTCTTTTTTATGGGTGGGGCGCTTTCCGGAAATGAACGCTCTTACAATGATTTAAGGCGGAATATGAATTTCCGTTCAGATATTCTTGTTTTCGGAGTAAACCTGAATTACGATTTCGATAATTTCTATAAAAAATACAGGAGAGTCCATCCTTTTATTTCTGTGGGATTTGAGGTTCTGACATTCAATTCAAAGATAGACAGTTTTACTAATATTGAAGGTGTTGATTACAGATATCACTATGCAGATGATGGAAACATATACAATTTGCCCCCTTCGAGTCTCGATCCAAATTTAAGAGTAATCCAGCGGGACTATAACTATGAAACTGATCTTAGACAATATGATTGGGGACTTGGTGAATATCCTCAATATGCATTTGCTGTACCGGTTGATGTCGGACTGGATTTCTGGCTCAGTGACAGAATAATGTTTCGTTTGGGTGCTTCATATCATTTTACTTTTACCGATGTCATTGATCATGTGAGTTATGAGAATGATCCGGGTACTGGCGCTGTTGTTGGAGACAAAAGATATGACGACTTCATGTACACATATTTTTCACTTCATCTGGATTTGTTTTCCAGTAAGAAAACACTGGCTGTTCAAAGATTATTTGCCGATCTGGAGCTTGATCTTACGTTAATTGGAGATGAGGACAATGATGGCTTTATGGATGGTTGGGATCAGTGTCCTGAAACTCCGTTTGGCATAGAGACAGATACTACGGGATGTCCCCTGGATGACGATTATGACGGCATTCCTAATTATCTTGATGATGAGCCTCTTTCAAGATACGGGGCATTTGTGGATGAACGTGGTGTGGAAATCTCAGAAGATAACCTGATTAACAAATTGGATATGTCAGCAGCTGTACCAAGAAAGGATGTTGAATTGTACCTCAGAACACCTTCATCATACAGCCGTTATGAAGGAGCAAAATACGAAGAAATACCTGGAAAATTTGTGAAAGTTGATGCTGATGGCGATGGCTATATTTCATTTGATGAAATTCTTGATGAAATTGACAGTTATTTTGACTTTGAATCAGAATTAAACTCAGATGATATTTATGAGTTAAACGATTTTTTCTTTTCGCAATAAGAAATCATCTTACACCTTCCTTAATCTGTCGTGCTGAAGCTTTAAATCACGCTTTTTAATATCTTCCCTCTTATCATATTCTTTTTTGCCACGTGCCAATGCAATATTTAATTTTGCATATCCTGTATCTGATATAAACAGTCGTGTTGCAACAATGGTGAATCCACGTTCTCTGGTTTTTCTTTCAAGTTTCCTTAACTCTGAGGCATTTAGAAGTAGCTTTCTGTCCCATGCGGGATCATGGTTCGAATATCCTCGGTTTGCATATTCAGCAATGTGCATATTACGTACCCAAAGTTCCCTGTTTTTAAAATAGCAAAACGTATCGACAATGCTGGCCTTCCCCATACGCAGACTTTTTATCTCCGTTCCGGTTAGCACTATGCCGGCTGTATACTTTTCGATAAACTCATAATCACGCGAAGCTTTTTTATTCCGTATATCAATTTTATTGGCCATTCTAACTAATTAAATTTTGTCTGTAGAATTCTTTATTATAGCTCTAACTTTTTATCCATTGCCTGTTATTTTAAAAGTTAGTGATACTTGTTGCCTCACACAAATGAATTTTTATATGGTGTTCCTGCAAAGTAAAAGTAAATTTGTGGAATATTCAGATTGAATTGGAGCAGAATAAAGAAAAAAATAAATTGATCGTTGTGCTTGGCCCAACCGCCACTGGCAAAACACAATTTGCAGCCCATCTTGCAAACCGGATACATGGTGAGATTATCAGTGCGGATTCAAGACAAATCTATCGAAAAATGGATCTGGGTACCGGTAAAGATTATGAAGATTATCTGGTCGATAACAAACATGTTCCCTGTCATCTTATTGATATACACGATCCGGGATACAAATACAATGTTTTTGAATACCAGAAGGATTTTTTGAAAGTATATTCCCTTATAAGGAATAAAGGAAAAACCCCTATTCTATGCGGAGGAACTGGCATGTATATCGAAGCTGTTACAAAAAGATATACACTTATAGCAGTCCCTGAAAACAAAGGATTAAGAAAAACACTGGAGAATAAAAGTCTTTCTGAGCTTGAAAAGATCCTTTCAGGTTACAGGAAACTCCATAATAAAACCGACTCAGATACAATTAAGAGGATTCTCAGAGCAATCGAAATTGAAGAATACTATAAAAACAATGTGGAAACAATCCGGGATTATCCCGATTTTGACCCGATTTATCTTGGAATTCACGTCGACCGTGAGGTTCGGCGTAATAGAATAACCAAACGCCTCCATGACAGATTGAAAAATGGAATGATCGAGGAAGTAAAAGATCTTTTAGACGAAGGAATTGATCCGGAAGTTTTGATTTATTATGGCCTTGAATATAAGTATATCACACTCTATCTGACAGGAAAAATAAACTATACAGATATGATTGAGAAACTTAACATTGCCATCCACCAGTATGCTAAAAGACAGATGACATGGTTCAGAAAGATGGAACGTGAAGGAATTCAGATTCACTGGATTGAAGGCCTCTTACCAATGGAGCGTAAAGTTGAACAGGCCATTTCAATCATTCAGATCAAATAACTTTATAATTTTTATACTCCATTATTCTTTTGCCGGTAAGTCTTTCAACAAAACGTTTGATTTTTTCTTTTCTTGAAAATGAATTTTTGGATATGTCGAAATCAAATTTCCAGTTTTTCATTTTGATCCTCGATTCCATTACTTTTGGATGAGAACCATTATAACGGGCCAAAGCATCTATCTCAGAATAATCAAATTCTTCAGCTTTCGCAATGTTCTTATCAACCCAGGCATCATCGTGCCAGAATTTATGAAAGCTTTTATGCTTATCCTGCAAAGCACGGGGATCTCTGACCCATCCATAATGAAATATATAGGCATCTAATGGTTTTACTCTAAGCTTTTCATCCTTTCCTTTTCTGAATCCCTGGGCATCACGATAAGAATATATCTTTTTATCGTTCCTTATCACACGTATTTCGTTTCTGTACCAGCTATAAGATTCTCCAATGTAATCATAGGAACCATAAAAATGCAAATACTTAAAAAGCAAACCTTCGACATTTTTGTCGTTCTTATATTTCTCCATACCTTCCTTTATAGTATCCAGGTATTTCTCATGAACCACCTCATCACCCTGAATATAGAAACACCAGTCAGTATCATCGGGTACCGCCTTCAATGCTTTGTTCGTTTCTTCAGCTAATACATACCCGCCTTCCCGAAGATTGTCATTCCAGATAGTCTCAATAATTTCAATTTTCTTTTTATCAATATTCCAAATAAGATTGAGGGTATCATCTTCCGATTTGCCAACTGCTACAATAAAATGATCACAAACAGGCAATATGGATCGTATTGATTCAACAACAGGATAATCATATTTCAGGGCATTTCTGATAAATGTAAATCCTGTGACTTTCATGAATTTTGAATATTAAACAAATTCTGACAAAAATAGAAAAAACAAGAATAGTATTTGGATCAGAAAAGGCTGCAATTCTATAGAGTAATTAACAAATCATACTCTTCTGCATTAAAGCTCTCTAAAAATAAGTAAAAAGATTATGGAATTGTTCAGGCAGCAATATACTCGAAAACTTCATGAATTACATCAGCATGGGTATCGCTATAGTTTTCCTTAAGCCATTTTCGCAACATAATTATTTCATATGATTTTAACCATTTAAACGATTTGATAATCTCTTTGCGAAACATTTCCTTATCGTGGCTTAACTGTTCCAGAATGATTTTTTGATGATCGAGCATTGTTGTCATGGGATTTGATGTATTACTAAATTTAACAAATCATTTTTCCGCAAAATCCATAGGTTAAATTATTGCAATATTTCATTGATTTATCTTATCTGACGATACAATATACGTACACTTTATAATATTAAACTGAGAATTAGACGAATTGTTTTATTTTCTTGATTAATACCATACTTTTTAACACTTTTTTAAATTTTATTTCACCATCAGATTACTATGCAATAAGAACATAATCAATCATCAAAGCAACATCCAGATCATTGATCCCGGTTTCTTTCAAATACTTTCTATCATTATGAAATGCTTCCCGAAACCATGCTTCATTGTTATTTGATAAACGTATAGCTTTTCGGTAGGCTTCCAGAGCCATATCCATTTTGCCTGCAGCCCAATAACAATGACCAATATTGAGATAATCGCTCTTGAGAGCCTTGATATCAATAATCTTCTGAAAATATTTGATCGCATTATCATATTTCCCCAATACAAACGAACACCACCCGATTGGTCTGAACACCTTATCATTCTGTGGATTTTCGTATTCAACCCGATAATAATATTTCAGAGCTTCCTCGAAATTTTCATCATCTATATTCAATTGTCCAAGATATGCCAGATTGCTCAAATCATTTGGTTCAACTTCAAGTATATGCTGATAATATTGAATCGCTTCTTTAATATTTCCTGTTTTCCTGTAACAGAATCCCAATTTCTTTTGCAACCATATTTTGTTTTTATCGAATAGTTCTGCCTGTTTGTATAATTCAATAGCCTTATCAAAATTTAAGATCTTTTGATAGCAAAATCCCATCTTTTCAAACAATTCAAAAGAACTTTCTTTTTGATTTAACCATTCGAAAAGTTGAATTGCTTCAAAATACTTATCAGTAGCAAAATAGAATTCAGTCAAATTCCTGACAGTTTTCTGATCTCCATAAATAATTTGTAATACTTCTGAGTGCAATATATCTGGTTCGATCCTGAAAATATCAATGAATTCTCTCCTGTTGGGGAATAGTTTGAAAAATCTATAGAGATCCTGTAAATATTGAGTATTTACTATTTTATTTTTAGATTCGCTTTTCAGTTTAAATTCATCCTCATTCATCTCATTCATCGCTTTCATCTCCATATTGAACATCTCAAGCATCATCTTTCTCTGTTCAACTGGCATGTACTGTATATTTAAACAAAATGAATATTTATCAGAATTACACATTACTGTTGATTGCTCAAATCCTTCTTTAAAGGCAGAAACATCTATTTCTTCTTCCACTCCCTCCAAAGCTTTCCCCACGATTTCATTTTCTCCCTGGAAAGGTAGAAACCAGTTGGCCATTTCTTTGAAAAAATCAAAATGTTTAAGATTGGCGAATGCTCCCATGAAAACATCAGCCCCCTCAATCTGCATTTTTGAGAACTGTTCAAGTTTTTGGTATACATCGGGTGCATCTTTAAAAAAATTTTCCCATTCAGGATTTTTATCTTCAAAGCTTCCTTTTTCAAGCAAATCCTTAAGCTTCAGTTTATCTTCCAGTTCCGACCTGATTTTCATCACGCCCGGAACAATCTCTTCCTGAATTTTCTTTGTTATCCTTTCCGTATCACTCGCTCTGATAAATTGTATCATAACAGCAAGGTATCTTTCTACGAGTAATTTCTCATCAGGAATTGATCTCAACCGGTCCATTATATCCCTGTATATGGGAATTCTTGAAGAAAAGATCAAAATACTGATAAAAATACCTATGATCGCCCGTTGTCGAACCCTGTAATCATCATCTTCCATAAGATCATATAGCAGGTAAATCTTTCCCCTGTCAAAATGGCGCATTTGAGAAAGTGTAAAAGCACTTACCAGCAATGATTTATTACTCCAGTTAATGTTCTTCTCACGAATGATTTGATTTGCTAACTCTTTTTCGGGAGCCTTGTAATGATCTTTTAACCAGTAATAATAAAACAGTTCTGTGATTTTTTTATGCCGGGGTATATTCTGTTCTTCCTGAGATGATTTTGTTTTTTTATTTTTTTTATCGCCTGTTTTCTCTGACAACTCATTTATGATAAGCAACGGATCAGAATTTACCTCCTCTTCGATCGTTTCGAGCTTATGAACAGTATCCTTTCTGCTAAAAAGATTATTTTCAAGAATCCATAGATCTTTTATGTCGTCTGTCAACTCAAACAATGATTGCTGAAGCTTATTGTGAATACGTTCCCGTTCAGGATCAGGAGCCAGCTCAAATGAATATTTAAGCATATTATGGTAGGTGTCCATAATAGAATTGTACTTATTATGAACATCTGATGAACTAACATGCGACTTCAATTCTGCAATAATATTCAGAGCGACAAGCAGTCGATTGTCAAGTATTGCAAGAGAAATATCATTGTCCTTTTTCTGTAATTCCGAATATGTCATAAGGAATAATCTGGTTTTATGACTTAAACATGCGCAAAAACCCTGCAAAACTTTTTAAAACTAATTTTTTGTCAGGTAAAAATACATTTGGTACAATTCCTCCACTACTATATATCGATTATTACTATGAGATACAAAAGAAGAATGCCAATTAACAGGGCAATAAATTGCACAAAAGATCTTTCCGGTGCTTTTTCAGTATGCAATTCAGGAATTAAATCAGCAGCTGCCAGGTAAATAAATCCTCCTGCAGCAAATGGAAGTACAGCCCTGGATAAAACCTCACCTGCCTGACTAAAGATCAAAACAGTCAATGCACCAAGATATGCTGTACAGGCAGAAAGAAAATTAAATATAAGTGCTCTGCGGGTTGAATACCCTGCATGAATAAGTACCCCAAAATCACCTATTTCCTGCGGCAATTCATGCATAAGCACAATGAATGTGGTTACAATACCTGTTTCTGTACTATATAAAAAGGCTGAAGCGATCAACAATCCGTCAAGAAAATTATGAAAAACATCAGCAATCAGATTTATTGGACCAAAAGGTTTTATCTCATTTAGAGAGTATATGGTATTATGGTCATGATGCCAGTGCAAAAACCGTTCAAGAATAAAGAATAACAGAAAGCCGATAAGCAATAATAAAGAAGGTGTTCCTGAATTGGAATACGATTCATAAGATTCCGGCAACAAATGAAAAAAAGCACCTCCTAAAAGTCCTCCCGTTGCCAATCCAACAAGAATCAGCTGCAAGCGTTTCAACTTTTCTTTTTTCAATGAAAGAAAGAAAACGCCAACTAACGAAATTATACTTACCAGAGACACACTAACTAAAGTCTGAATCCAAATTTTTATCATCTTCATAAACAAATTAGGAGGCAAATATAGGATGAATAACTTTCCCTGACTAACAAGAATAGTCAACTGATTTAAGGTTGTTCATAATCCAGATAAATTTCAGCAAGCTTTCTTACACTCGCTTCTACAAGATTCTTAAGTTCTGCAGGTTTTATTATATTGATTTTATCTCCGAAAGAAAGAAGCCAGTGAGCAATGTAATTGTAATCTGTAACTGCAAAACTCATTACGACACCATTGTCTTTTGGTTTTTCATCGATATAGCCAAAATAGTATTTTGTAGAAGCTATCATTCCTGATATGGAATTATCAAACCAAATCTGTACTTCGAACAATTCTGAAGTCTTCCATAAATCTTCGAGATATTTTGTTACGTTATCCTGATTTTTTTTTGAAGAAATCTCATCGCATAATTCCAGACTAAGAATTCTGTCAACCCTGAAATCTCTGAGTTCTTCTCTCAATTTGCAATGGCCGATCAAATGCCATGCATTTCCGTAAAATACCAATCCTACCGGATCAATAATTCTTCCACAGGTTTTTTCATTTGAATAAAAAGCATGGTATGACAGTGACAAACATTTTGATTCAGCCAAAGCCTGCTGAATAATTGTCATATAATTGTTCGGATAAATTTCATTTTCAGTATGATGATAAAAAACTTCGACCTGTGAATTCAAGCCATTTAAATATTCTTTTTCCTTTTCCGGCAGAACTGCCTTTATTTTATCTACCGCATTATTAAAGTTTTGTTTAACAGAGGTGTCGGTAAGTTTTTCCACAAGTTTATTTGCAATCAGCATAGCTCCTGCTTCATCACGTGTGAACATCACAGGAGGAAGATGATATCCGTCGACAAGAAAATACCCTTTTCCGGGTTCACTTCCTATGGGTACACCTGCTTCATCCAGTGCGCGAAGATCTCTATACACCGTACGCTGACTAATTTCAAAGCGATTAGCAATTTCAGATGCCGTTAACCATCTTTTCGTTTGAAGCTGAATTAAGATGGCTGTCAGTCGGTCGATTCGATTCATGATTAAATACTAATCAAAATAAGATCATAAAATATACAAAAATAGATTATTAAAATACAATCCTGAAATTGATTGCCAGAGGATAATACATACCTTTTCAATCCTCGTGAATGAATCATTAGATTGTTTTAAAACACAGACTTATCAAATAACATGAATACGATCCGGACAATGCAGGGTGGTTTACTATTAATTGAATCATGGTTTTGAAAATATAATTTGTAGTGTTACATCATGACATGATCTTAAAAAATAAAATAACACATATACCCCATATGTGCCTTAAAAGATTATCTCTGTATTTACTACTTAAACATCGATATGAAAATATTGTCTCAGAATCAATCCCACAATAAAGCTTAAAAGAGCTACACCCATGCTAAGCAACGCCATCTCTGAAAATCTTCTCGTAAATCTTTCATCTTTTACTACTGAGTAATAATAATTAAACGCCGCGATAATACCTATAGCTGATAGGAAAGTAATACCCAATGACAGGAATACATTTTTCAACAGCAGAAATGGCAGAATGAGTATAATCACCGTGAACAAATATGCTATACCTGTGTATATCGATGCCTTCACTGCATGTTTGTCATTCTCTTCCGATTTAGTTGATAAGTATTCTGATGCAGCCATGGAAAAAGTAGCAGCAATCCCGGTTATTAATCCTGTCAATGCAATTAACGGAGGATTCTGAAGCGCAAAAGTAAGACCTGCCAATGCTCCTGTAAGTTCAACCAATGCATCATTCAATCCCAGAACAACAGATCCCATATAGTTCAGTTTGTCTTCATTCAGCATATTGATCAACTGATGTTCATGTTTTTCTTCATCAACAATAATTAAAGGGATTTCAGGAATATGAGAAAGCTGCTCGTACAATTCCTGATCATCTGCCTCATTTTTTTCCATCAGCTTAAAACTGAATGTTGGACCCAGTATAATTGAAATTAAAGTGTATTTGATAATCTGAAACCGATTAGGAGATACATCCTGACCGGTTAATTTTTTATAGATTTCATAATGCCTGTTTTCATCCCGGGCAATTTGATCCAATATCTTAATATTGTTGGGGGTTTTTTGCCTGCCAGCCAGTTTACCATAAACTATACTCCCTGTAATTTCCTGCTTCTGAAAACGTAACAATAGTTTGTGTTGATCTTTTGTTATTGTCATTTCCGGATTTTATTTAAGTGCGATCAATCGCTTTGGTAAAAATAAAAATATCCTGTGAAATGAAGGACTTAAAATTGATTTTGATCCATGCCGCTCAATGACTACATTCGCTTATGATAAAAGAAAATAAGGATGGTATACATCTGTTGAAATTCGATATTCTGAATAAACAAAAAAATATCGTGCATTTCATCACAACCAGATATGGCGGCAATAGCCAGGGTTCATACTCTTCACTGAATTTAAGTTTGAAAGTTGGAGATATTAACAGCGTGGCTGCCGGTAACAGATCACTTCTTGCTTCTGCTCTAAAAATAAAAGAAGAACAAATAGTATTTCCCGATCAATATCATACAAATCATGTGAAAGAAGTTCATTCTGCAACACTCATATCAGATTTAGCCGAAACAGATGCTTTAATTACACAAACAACAGGCATTTGTCTTTGTGTACTAACGGCCGATTGTGTACCAATTCTGTTATATGATGTCAAAAAACATGCAATTGCCGCTATACATGCAGGATGGAGAGGAACAGCAGGGCGCATTATACCACGGACAGTCGAGCAAATGGTAAAAGTATATTATAGTCGGCCGAAAAATATTATGGCTGTTATGGGGCCTTCAATTTCACAGAGAAATTATGAAGTTGGTGATGAAGTTGCTGATAATTTCCGGGTTTTTTTTCACGATGTACCATCTGTTATCAGAAAAAACAAAGAAAGCGGAAAATTTCACATTGATCTTTGGGAAGCGAACAGGCAATTGTTGTTGCGCTATGGAGTTCAACCGAAAAATATAGAGATCTCAAATCTATGCACATACGACATACCCGAATTGTTTTTCTCTGCCCGCCGTGATGGCATTCAATGCGGAAGATTTGGTACCGGCATAATGCTGTTGTAATACCCTTTTAAGCTTTTTATTGAGAAAATTCCGCAAGTAGTTGATTCTGTCTTATAGTTTGTTTCATTTTCTCTAGTTTTGATATGAAATTAACAGACATGAACCTGAAAGAAACAAAACTGCAGATCAAAAACTGGAAAACCACAGAAATAATGGTCTACTGGCTGATCTGGACAGTGATTCTGTTTCTCCCTCTTATTTTCTGGGACTTTGGCGATGCTATGCAACGCCGGCGAATTATTGGTGGCTGGATAAGAATTTTCCCCTTCCTGATCATTTTTTTGATTCACAATCAGATATTACTGCCTAAGTTTCTTCTAAAAAACAAATATGCCGGATATTTTATTAGTACAATAATATTGATACTTGTTGTCAATTACATTTTTATTTATACCAATTTCTTTCATGATTTGCTCGATAAAATCTTTGATGGTATCAATGCCTCCGGCAATAATTTAGAAAAGTTACATGAAGGCCATAGAAAATCGGGAAGTCCCGGCATGCATCATGGTATGAGCAGTCATTACAAAAGATGGCATACACCATATTATCTTGTTTATACATACAATGTAATTATTTCAATCCTCATTGTTGGATTTAATGCAACTTTGAAATATACTACCCGGTGGTTAAAAGAGGAACAGAATAGAAAAGAAATTGAAAGAGAAACGCTTCGTTCACAACTCAGATCATTACAACATCAGGTAAATCCACACTTTTTTATGAATACGCTGAACAACATCCACGCACTTATCGAATACAATAAAAAGGATGCGCAGGAAGCAATTTTGCGACTTTCAAAAATGATGCGCTATTTGTTGTACGATCTGGAAAGTGGAAAGACGACCCTTCAAAAAGAAATAGATTTTCTGAATAGTTATATCGATCTTATGAAACTTAGGATCTCTGAATCAGTTGATCTTAAAGTAAACTTTCCTTCCAAAGTACCTGAAATTGAAATCCATCCCTATCTTTTTATTTCATTCCTGGAAAATGCTTTTAAATTTGGTATTGAAAACAGTAAAAATGCTTTTGTCCACGTAATTCTGGAAATTGTGAATGATGCCATTCATTTCAATGTGAAAAACAGTAAATACAATAATCAAACTGACAATGGAAATTATTCAGGCTTTGGAATAGAAAATGCCAGGAAAAGACTGAATTTATTATTCGGAACGGATTATGAATTAAGAATAACCGACAGTGATAATGAATTTGAAATAAACTTAATCGTTCCCTATGAAGATTAAATGTATTGCCATAGATGATGAACCTCTTGCTTTAAGGCAGATTACAGATTTTATTAAGCAAACTCCTTTCCTTGAATTGGTCGCTGACTGCAAAAATGCATTTGAAGCCATGGATGTACTTGAAAAAGAAAAAGTGCACTTGCTTTTTGTTGATATCAATATGCCAGGATTGAACGGTCTTGATTTTGTTCGTTCATTGACAAAAAAGCCTGAAGTAATTTTTACTACCGCATACAGTGAATTTGCACTTGAGGGGTTCAAAGTGGACGCTCTCGATTATCTTTTAAAACCAATTGGATATAAAGATTTTTTAAAGTCTGCCAATAAAGCAAAAGGGTATTTTGAAATGTTCGATAAAGCGAGTAAGAATGACACGGAAGACGAATATCTATTTGTAAAATCTGAATACAAGATCATCCGTATCGAACTTAAGGATATTAAATACATTGAAGGTATGCGTGAGTATGTTCGAATTCATACGTTAAGCACTAAACCGGTTATGACCCTGATGAGTATGAAATCACTTGAAGAAAAACTTCCTTCTGACAAATTTATGCGTGTGCACAGGTCTTTTATCGTAAACCTGCAACAAATCACCACCATAGAACGCAGCAGGATTATTTTCGATAAAGATGTATATATTCCCATTAGCGATCCATACAAGGACAAATTCCAGGAATTCATCGATAAACATATATATTGACAATATAGAGGGACCTTATTAAGGTATATGTTCACAAAATCGTACCGAATATTGATAAAAACTCGTTGTTTGTCGATTGCATTTTTAAGCAAGCAAATACTGTTCTATATTCACCTTCGATAATGGAATTTTATTAAATAAAAACTATTCGGAGAATGAAAAAAATAGTAATACTTTCGGTAGTTATGACATCCTTTATGTGGATAGCATCTTATACTGTATCTGCTCAGCCGGGTTATGGAAAAGGATTTCATGATGGTTCTTGCCCATGGATGACTGATTCATGTAGAATACAGCTGATGGTTGACGATCTTTCAAAAGAATTATCTCTTACTGAACAGCAAAAGCAGCAAATCGAAGAAATACACTATGCACATATCAGTGAAATGAGACAATTGCGCAGCAAGTATAAAAATGATTGTGTGGGAGAACGCGAAGCCCGCTTTCAACTCAGAGATAAGCTGGATAAAGATGTTAAATCAGTGCTGACGAAAGAACAACAGGAACAATTTGATTCCTTTATGTGTGAAAGAAGAGGTCCGCATGATAAACATCACGGACATTGGAGATAGATATAGGTTCAGAGTAAGATCAAATCGTAGGGTTGCCCCGTCTGATTTTTCAGATGGGGCTTTCTTTTTTAAGCCTATATAGTTATTTTCGTTATCATTTTTTTTGCCACATGTATCTTATTAAATTGCTGCGTCAACCCTATCCAATAATTGAAAACAAATGGAAAATCATTATTTCAATAAGTCTGTTTATTACCCTCTTTATGTTGCTGTTTCAACCTTTTGGGTTGCAGGCTTTCAGAAGTCAGATTAAGTATGTTATACTTACAGGGTACGGCTTTGTTACCTTCTGTATACTGGTATTTAACCTGATTGTACTGGAAACTGTCTTCAGCATGTTGTTCAAAGAAGAAAACTGGACTGCAGGAAAACAAATACTCTGGCTTATCTGGATTTTGTTTACTATTGGCTCAGGTAATTTTTTCTTTTCTCAGGCAGTGTTTATGAGTATCAGAATGAATTTTCATGCCTTCTTCTTTTTTCAACTTTACACACTGACTATTGGGGCAATACCAATACTGATACTTACTCTCTACACTCAGAATTATCTCCTGAGACGTAATATTCAATCAGCAAATCAGATCTCAGGTGAACTAAAAAATCATTCAGCGGGTGAAAGAGAGTTGACTGACAATTTTATTTTGTTGGCGGACAACCGGAAAGATAAATTGCAGATCGGGATGCAGAACCTTTTGTATATCGAATCGGAAGGCAATTATGTTTCAATAGCATGGTTGGATTCGGGAAAAATTAAAAAAACCTTACTGAGAAGTACACTTAAGAGAATAAAGGAACAGATTATTCATCTTCCATATTTGTTTCAGTGCCACAGGGCATTCATTGTTAACTGCAAGAACATTACAGACGTAAAAGGCAATGCCCAAGGCTTCAGGCTAAGGCTCTTATCTTGCGATTCGGTAATCCCCGTATCCAGAAATTACCTTCATACCTTCAGGCGATTGATGAAAAAACTCTGAAAAATTCCCCTTCTTCTGCCTTTTCTTTGTCATCTGTCACATAACTTTGCATTCTATCCCTGAAATTTTTATTGTTCGTTTTTGGCTATTATTCTTGCTGAAGAATCAATTATCAAAAAATCAAATTGTTAAATTAAAAAGTATCAATCATGAAAAAACAATGGATTATTTTACTAACCCTGGTTATTTTACTTATCGTCGGACTAACAATTCATTTTAATAAAGGGAACATGTTCTCAAGTGGTGATTACGCATTCGACTATTTTGCAGCTGGAAGATTTTCAATGGGGGTATTCTCAGCAGGTATGTTTTCAGCAGGAATTTTCTCAATCGGGCTGTTCTCCATCGGGATTTTCTCAGTAAGCGTTTTTAATGTAGCTTTATATGGCCTGGGATTTTTTATTGTAGCATGGCATAAACGGGTACCAAAAGTGGAAATTATGGAACTGGAAGAAAACAAGGTTTCGGCAATATAGAGTTTTTTAAATCATTTACCTCATCCCCTGACCCCTTCTCCAGGTGGAGAAGGGGAAATCTACTGAAATGCTTTTTGTAACGGGTACTGCCCCCTCTCCATCTGGAGAGGGTTGGTCAAACTTCGCTGAAGCTTCGTATGAGAAAAGGTGAGGTGTTATTATAACCAAAATTTGTAGTAAATTGCTATTATGATCGAAAATTATAAACTGAATAAACTTGTTGACCCTTCCGGTGTTGCAGCCGGTTACATCCTTCTTTTGTTTGGCCTGATAACCATTTATTTTACTCTCACTGCCATTCCTGTTCTGTTGATTGGCTCTGTTATGGCATTTTCATACAGCGGAACAAGAATTAATCTTACCAGAAGACGCTATCAGAAATATGTAATGTTACTGGGGATTATCCGGACAGGAATATGGCTTCCCTTTGAAAAATCAGATAAAATAATGATTGAGGATTATAAAGGGAAATATACATCCTATAGTCGAAGCAACCGCAAATCTGAAATTGCAATTCAGGATCACAGGTTATTCATGAGATCAGATTATTACAGAAAGAAAATACCTCTTGCCAGGTTTGACAATAAACAGGAAGCACAAAGAAAAGTTCAGGAGTTACAAAACATGATCGATTCGCTATAACTCCAAACACAGGTTTTAATTTATTCTTTTCAGGTCGTGGTCAAAAATCAGTCTCTCTCCCTTTTTCGTTGCTGTTTCAACACGTTTCCATTCATATATGATTACTGCAGGAGCTCCATCCATTGAAAGTATTTCCAGCTGTTTCAACTCTCCTCCTTCCCATTCCATATCAACCTCAAAATTTCCTCTTGCTTTTAATCCTTTCATTGAACCTTTTAGCCATACATCAGGCAAAGCCGGCAAAACATGGATGATACCATTCTGACTTTGTAACAGCATTTCTGCAATCCCTGCAGTACCTCCGAAATTTCCGTCAATTTGAAAAGGAGGATGTGTATCAAACAGGTTGGGCAAAGTAGATTTTTCCAATAAGAATCTGAGATGCCTATAAGCTTCATTTCCATCCTGTAATCTTGCATAGAAATTTATTATCCATGCCCGGCTCCAACCTGTATGACCGCCTCCGTATTTCAGCCTTCTTGATAATGTTTTCCTGGCGGCTTTCATAAAATCAGGAGTTTCTTCCGTAATTTGTGTCCCGGGATGTAAGCCCAGCAGATGAGAAATATGCCTGTGTCCCGGTTCATATTCCTTATATTCTTTGATCCATTCCATAATTGTACCATCCGATCCTATTCTTACCGGAGGTAAACTATCCATCAGGCTTTGCAAATCTTTGGAAAACTCCTGATCAACACCCAAAATCTCTGAAGCTTTCCGGCAATTTGTAAGAACCTCTCTTATGATCTGAATATCCATTGTCGGAGCATAGGTAAGTTTGAACTCTTTTCCGGTAACCGGATCGATATAACTGTTCTCAGGAGAATATGACGGAACCGTTACAAGATAACCATCATGATCATGTACAAGAAATGTCTGAATAAACTCAGCGGACCCCTTGATAATCGGATACGCTCTCTCACGCAGGTAATTGGTGTCATTTGTGAATTCAAAATGTCTCCAGACCGGAAATGTCATCCAGGCACCACCTAAAGGAAACATTCCCCAGTACACACCGTCAATAACACCTGTCTTACCATATACATCGGTTGTATGATGCATGGTCCATCCATCGGCACCATACATTTCCCTGGCCGTCACTGCGCCCGGTATGGTAATAGCCTCTACAAAATCAATCAATGGCTCTACCGTTTCCGAAAGATTACAAACTTCTGCCGGCCAATAGTTCATTTGTATATTAATATTTACATGGTAATCCGATCCCCAGGGAGCCCACAGATCTTTATTCCAGATTCCCTGCAGATTCGCCGGAAGTTGAGCGGGCCTGCGGGAAGAACCCATTAGTAAATATCGACCAAACTGAAAGTATGTAGTAATCAAACCGGGATCGTTCTGGCCTTTGCGAAATCTTTCCAATCGTTTGTCCGTGGGCATTGTATTTAATGTATCATAGTCTGTAAGTTTAAAATCAACACGCTGAAATAATTCTGCATGATCGGCAATATGGTTTTTGCGTAAATAATCATACGATTTCATTCTTGCATTGGCAATTGCATCATTGCATTTTTTCTTGGGATCAATGGTCCGGTTATAGTTCAGATCATGAATACTATAATCTGTTGCTCCATTAAAGAGAAGAATGGCCCTTGTTCCATCTTTTAATAGCAGTTTATCCCCTTCAGCAGAAATATTCCCATTGTACTTTAAAGGCACCAGTCTCGCATAAAATTTCATATGCTCACCTCCTGGTCCAAGGTCAGGATTTTCTTCATCTGCAATCTGACCTGTCAATTCAAGACTGTTATCTGCAACTCTAATTTCCGCATCTTTCCCACGAGCCATTTGTATATCCATATCAAGACCTCCCGGTTTTTCCGATTCCATATAGATCACCATCACATCATCAGGTGCAGAAGAAAATATTTCATATTTTATAGCATTATCACCTCTTTTAAAGGAAACATTTACAATTCCTGTTCCCAAATTCAATTCACGACGATACTGACTAATTTCACTCGTTGTGTCTGAATAATGAAAAAAGATATCGGCTAATACCTGATAAGAATGAAGTTTATATGGTGTGCCATTCAAATACTGATCAGCCAGGATTTTTGCTTCCTGTATTTCTCCGCTGAGTATCTTCTCCCTGATTTCAGGGAGAAACGCAAGGGCTTTCGGATTGTTGTTATTGATTTTTGATCCTCCCCATAGTGATTCTTCATTTACCTGTATGCGCTCAACAGATGTATTCCCAAATACCATGGCTCCCAGTCTGCCATTACCAACTGGTAAGGCTTCTGTCCATTCCTTTGCAGGTGCATCAAACCAAATCAGTGGATGAGTCAGCTCTTGCTTTTCAGATTTACAGGAAATAACAATTACACTAAAAATTGCCGGAAAAATGAATTTTATACATTTCATCAGTTAATAATTTATTTTAATTGTCTGATGGAACTTCCATGTTTCATTGAATTATTATAATTCTTGTTTGTTTTTGCAAAACATGGAAGTTTCATAATCTAACTTTTTTTTTAATTTTCAAAGTTAATTTTAATTCTCAGTATCAACAGTCTCTTTGCCTGTAAACATTGCTTTTTTACCTCCGAAAGGTTTTGTTTGAAATATTCAAATTGACTATAAGTTTTGAACAGCTTCAAACAACAGGCTGTTTTCTATTACTTTTTTCTTATTTTCACGCTTTGATTATATGATCATTTATTAAAAAACAAATTCATACAATTATGCGAACCGGAGTACAAAAACTTTCCATCGGGGAAAAAATAGGTTATAGTTTGGGCGATAGCGCAGCAAATTTTGTTTTCCAGACCACCATCTTTTTTCAGATGGTATATTTTACCAATGTTATGGGTGTCTCACCCGGAAAAGCCGGAACACTCATTCTTATAGCAATGGGTTGGGATGCAATTTTTGATCCGGTCATGGGAATTCTTGCCGACAAGACCAAAAGCCGGTGGGGAAAATTCCGTCCCTGGCTCTTATGGTCTGCTTTACCATTCGGTGTTATCTACTACCTCGCTTTTATGGCTCCGGATGTTGCAGAAGGCATGAAGTTGGCCTATGGTTACATAACCTTCTTGCTTCTGTGGACTATATACTCAGTCAATAACCTGCCTTATTCAGCCCTTGGCGGAGTAATGACAGGAGATGTGGTTGAACGAACAAGCATTGCTTCTTACCGTCAGGTAGCTGGTATGGGGGCAGCTTTTATAATCCAGGGCTTTTTTATGCAGATAGTAGATTATTTTTCAGGACCTGATAATGTAAATGTTGTACATGGCTGGCGAATGACAGTTGGTATTTTTGCTGCAATTGCTATTGTTTTTCACCTCATCGCTTTTTTAACCACACGTGAACGTATTGTTCCTCAGAAGGAAGAAGAATCAACAACAAAAGAAGCCTTTGCCGATCTGTTCAAAAACGGACCCTGGATCGCAATATTCCTTACTACCCTGTTTATTTTCACCAATCTTTCCATGCGAGGTGGAGTGCTGTATTTCTATTTTTCTTATTATCTGGATAGCGCCACTTTACAAAGCTTCCTGGGTAATTTTGGCTATAATGTTGATAACTATACTGTTCTGTCAAGGTCATTTGGATTATTTAATATGAGTGGAATGGCTATTACTATACTGGGAATTATACTTTCCAAACCACTTTCGGAACGATTTGGTAAACGCAATGTTTTTCTGGTTGGCCTGATTATGGCAACCTTTTTCTGCGGTATTTTCGGTCTGGTTTCTCCATACAATCCATGGGCCACATACCTTATAAATATCGGACAAACTTTATTCTTTGGAATTACCATTCCATTGCTATGGGCTATGATTGGTGATGTGGCTGACTTTTCTCACTGGAAGTTTAATCGCAGAGCTACCGGTGTAATATTCGCAGCAGTAGTGTTTGCCTTAAAATTCGGTTTGGGACTTGGAGGAAAGTTACAGGGATTTGTTCTCACACTTTTCGGATATGACCCTGCAAATGTGACTGAGACGGCTGTATTGGGAATACGCCTGACAGCCAGTTTATTCCCGGCAATTATGTTTGTGGTTGCTGTTCTATGTCTGTTCTTTTATAAGATCGATAAAACAATGGAATTCAAGATACAGAATGAATTAGAAGCACGAAGAAAATAGAATTCAACAGAATCTTAATTCCGATCATCAACAATTGGAAATATTCGGTGTATGTTCGTTCCAAAACTATATCTGAATCAGGTATCAAGTAAACTATTATTCAGACAATAATAAAACGCTGAAAATTTCTTATATTTTGTGCAATATCAGCACTTATGCTGAGTTGTTTCAGAGCTGATCTTTCCTCTATTGGCGTTGAAAAATCCTCTGTTTTCTTATCCATCAAACCAGTAATCCTATTTTTTTACTTCTGCTGGCAAAGGCTTGATCTTATTCATAATAAAACCGAAAATCAATCCCAGAATGCACAATCCCCAGGCATAGGAAACAAGAACTTCATCAATTCCCCTGAGAATTGCCGGAACGATCACTCCGATCAAACAAAAGAATATGGAAAAATTAACACTGTACCTGTTAATCTTAGGATATATCCACATTACCAGAACAAGGAAGCCAAGAGACATGGTCATTGAAACGAAGAAAAAGGTAGCATCAACAAAATTACGTAGGATCAGTGCCAGGATAATTCCAAGTGTCATCATCACAGCCATGGTAATGCGCATGGTGATAAACAACTTCTCCGGTTTTATGAGTTTCGATTTTTCCAGAAAATCCTGCGTCACAGAGGCTGCAGAAGTAAAAAGATACGTGTCAGCAGAGGAAGATATTGCCGAATAAATAATTACGACGGACAAGCCTGCCAGACCAGCGGGAAGCAACTTGCTAAAACCTACAATAAGAGCAGATTCAGCCTGGAGGTCAGGGATAGCGATTCGAATAACCATCCCGATCATTAAAAGTATTACACCGATAATGACATAAAATATTGAAGACAGAATTAAGCTACGTTTTAAATGTTGTTGATTCTTTATAGCATATACTCTCTGCCATAATTCAGGCGAGGCCATCGGAATAAAAAATCCTGCAAGGAAAAAGCTCACCAGCTGCTTAAGAGGAATTTTAAACAAATCAACGAATTGGATCTTCGGCCGGACATGAGTACTCATCAGCAAGTAAACCATTAATATAAACAAGAGAAAAATTCCTATAGTTTGAATAATATCTGTCTTTACCACTGCACTAAATCCGCCTGCAACAAGATAAAGTAAAATGATCACACCGATAATTATAACAGAATAGTCATAGCTTATGGGAGTGTATTCATCAATAACCTTTGCGCCTGCAATGAAATTTAACACCACCCATCCAAACATAATGACAATAACAATAATGGTAGCAAGATACCCTGCAAACTTACCTTTCGTGTAAAAAAAGAAATCAGGGAGAGTATAAAACTTTCTTTCATCTGCCAGCTTCTTAATTTTCTTTCCGAAAAAATAAAAAACAAACAAGCCGAAAACAGATCCGATAAAATACCACAGTGCTCCCAGCCCATACATAAAAACCAGTGCAGTATAGGTCAAAAGAATAGCGGCCCCTATTCTGCTTGAAAAAATGGTGGATGTTGCCTGAAATGAATTCAATTTTCTGTTAGCAATCAGATAATCTTCTTTTCCTTGTTTCCGGCCTGTCCAGAATCCAACAACTAGCACAACTACAAAATATACAGCAATAAACAAATAATCAAGTGTGGTTAACATAATAGACAGAGTTTAAGTTTGTAAAAAGAATTTTTCACTCATCCGACACCTTATAAATTTTTTTATTCTTGTCCGTACTTTCGATGCATTCTTCAAAAACAGAGGCAATTCTCTTGAACTGCTTCGATTTGGGATGAAGCTCATCATACCATCCTTTTTTTTCATCCACTGCCCCCCTGCTGTCAATATGATACACATTCTCATATTCCCGGCCTACATCAATAAGCATTTCATTAAAGTGATAAATCATTCCAAAAACAACCGCCTTTTGCTCCTTTTCGTTTCTGTAGCCTCTTAACAAAAGAGGAGTTTCTAACCAAATGCCGTTATTTGTGAGTTTGTTGACAATAGGCCTGATAAATCCAAAACCAATTTTTGAACCGGGAATGGCATAATCGTATCCCTGTGTTATCACCTTCAGATTTTTAAACTTTTTCGTTTCCTCTTCAATGCTTTTGAATAAGAGTTTATACTGAAGTTTAAACAGTTTCATTAACCCAAAAAACTCTTTGTTCAGACAAATATCTGCAAACCGCACCTTCCCTTCACTTGTCGTCAGATCAGCTTCAATAATTGCAGGTACTTCACTTCTCCTGTCTACTAGTTGAGCAAGCCTGTAACCTCCAACAATGTCATTTCCGCCTCCGCTGATTAAAAATACATCGGGGCTCAAAAGAGACAATTTCTCGATATATTCCTGTTCGTATAAAATATTGGCTATCCAATCGCCTCCGTATGCCAGACTGTTAATTGCATAATTTCTCCTGCTTTTGTTCAGCTGATCAATAATATCGCTTATAAATAAGGGGTATTCAAACCAGGAATCTCCTTCAGCCAGAATAATCTTCGAATAATCGCCTTTCCTGATCTTTTTCCAGAACAATTTCTCCCGGTGTTTTCTGCTTCTTTTATTGAATCTTCCCAGCATACCTATATCCGCTTCGGAAGCATTTTTAATTGTTCCCTCATTCATATCGAATATTCTCAGCAGCATCGGACGCAGATCACTAAACGAAATGTCCTTTTGCCTGAATAGTGCATCAAATTCATCGTCTGAAAATTCTCTGGGTGATTTGATCAGGCTCTCTATCAGTTCAACTTTCGATGGCATTTTAATAAGTAATTTTAAGTTAATGAGCAGAAACAAAAGGTATTCATATTCGATCCAATTGTATTGAAGTATTATTCATCTTGAGGTATTGGAATATTATACACCATACGAAGATCTATGATCACCCCATCTTTGAAAACAATGTTCTTCTGCTCCCGGTTATCTCCAAATCCAACAAGTGGCAGACTGAAATCCACTTTCTGATCGGCCTCATATTGTGCATAGCTTCTCCCCAGTGAATGACCTGCCCTGCCTTCAACATATATATTTCCGGTTATGCGAAACCTTCCGAAAAATGAGAGATCAATGCTTTTGCGTTCGATATAATCTCCTTTGCAATCAGAATCTCCAAGGTAATAGGTAGTGACCAGGCCAAAATGACTAATTCCCGCTGTAAACCAATCATTTACCTTGTAATTGATTTTTGCATAAACAGGCAATAACCCGGTGATTGACCACCGACCTGACAATTGCCAGTTCAGGTTGATCAAAGGCACCAGGTAAGGACCAAAAAGTTCCTGGTTATACATGGCTCCAAAGCTCATGGTCAGATTGTCGCGGAATTTTTTTTCAAACATGGCCATACCTCCGTATTGAAAATGCTTTCCATCGATGTTATTGAGGTCTGACATTAATCTGGGGGCAAAGAAAAGCTGAAGGCCCCGACCTTTGGAAAATTTCTGATAAAGCCCTGTCCGCAAAAGAAAACCGTGGATACGTATCGGATTCGCAATTTCCGGAGGCAGAGTCTCTCCATTGGTAACATTAAAATAAAAATAATTTAAACTGTTATACCAGATCGTCTTTTCATTAAACTTTACAGGTACTACCAGGTTGACCATTGCAGCCACTTCAGTGGCATTATTAGTCAAAACAGAGTCATAAGATTGAGGAGATCCGTAGCGACCTGAAATAGTTAAGATATCAAGTGTTTGCTGACCGGTCAGAGATACACCAACGCATATGCCCAGCGCAAGAATTATAAGTCGTTTCATGACAGCAATTTAAGAAAAAAAACAATAGTTACAGGAGGGAGTATTAACACCTCCCTTCCGAGGATGCCGTCAATTTAAAGAATTTCTTTGTTTGCTATCGAAAAATCAATGTTTTATTGTACTCAGGTCCCCTATATCCAATCTTCAATGGTATCGTCCCATATATGAATATCTCCTGTAAAATTGCCTGTGAGAGTCTCTCCGTCATCTAACAAGAGATCAAAATCTATAACCCAGTTCTCTTCATCCTTCTGAACATTCACGGTTCCTCCGTTAATATCTCTGGCAACAGTATAACTGTAATCAATAAGATCAAGTCCTATTGCAATAAATCCTTCTGAAAAAGTAAATGGCCCAACATTACTTACAGAGTAAGTATATTCTCCCTCGGATATTTCACCGGACGTGGAAGGTATCATATATCCGAAAAAAAGACAATCACCTGCCCCGCTGTACTCAGGTTCAACACCTGTTATACCAGCCGTCATTTCTATTCCAGGTGAATACAATTCAATCTTAAACCACAAATTTGTGATCCAGATCAGTCCGTTATTCAATTCATAACTGGTACCCTGATAAGTGAAACTGTTGGAAGTATCACCGGTGTTATCATCCTTATTGCAGGCAAAAACCAGCACAAATGCCAGTAAAAAAATCGTTTTTCGCATAATATAAAATGTTTTAATAGTAAAAACTTTGAAAATACATCAATCATCGCATTCTGTAAACACAAAGTATCAACACATTGAAAAATATCAATCATCCAAAATCGAATCCATTGAATATGACATACTCCCTTGTTGTACAACACATGAATAGCATTATTCCAGCTCTAATGAAATGGATCTGCCTTGTCGGCAGGTAAGCCGGTTTTTTGTATCTTGTTGATTAAAAATCATTACAATGCATAGTATCATGCAACCGGACCATTTATGGTGTATGCAAAAAAATAATCAGGCAATTAAAAGACGTATTTTGTACAAATTTCGAGTGATAAAAATGTATAAAACAATAAAAAAGCAATTCTGCTGTAAATGGGAACTATGATTGCATATTGCGGCTTAAGGTGTGATAATTGTCCGATCCATCTGGCAACTTTAGAACAGAACAAATCCCGGCAAAAAACAATGAGAAAATCAATAGCCGAGCAATGTTTTAAACTTTACGGGATGCATCTGCAACCCGGGGATGTAAACGATTGTGATGGATGTACCGCTGGCACCGGTAGGTTGTTTTCAGGATGTTGGAATTGTGAGATCAGGAACTGTGCCAGTCAGAAAGGTATTGAAAGCTGTGCATACTGTAGTGATTATGCTTGCGAGAGACTGAAACAGCATTTTGCACTTGATCCTGGTGCACAGTTACGACTTGAAGAAATCCGGCAGACAATGAATAAATAACAATGCACGTCGTGCCTGCCGACTTATCTTCTATAAAAAAATCATCTTCAAATTAAATAAAACAAAACAACTCAACTTATTAAACTTTAGCGATTACCTTTATAGCAACTAAAAAACAAGAATAAATGCAAATTACTGTAAACAGAAAAAACACAAAATTTCTCCCGGATGCCAGCAGGGTAATTGCACGTTTTCTTTATATTGATGATGAAAGGATAATCAGTACAATACGTTTTGTATTGAATATGTCTGAAGATGAGGCATCATTAGTATTAAACCAGGTCCTAAGGGATTATTCCATACGGCATAGAAATATTTCAAAAATATTTGAAAAGCATTTTAATAAAATCGCACATTTGTTTGCACAGTTAAACATTGATCCTCAATCACTTGATATTTCCCGTAAAATCCTTATTGGTTCCTATTTTACACAGGAATATTCGATTGAATCAGCTGCTTTTTTTAATCCTTCCATTGTTGAACATCCTGATCAGTCTGAGATAAACCCGGATGAAAAAAGAGTAATATTAAGTTTCAGGGCTACAGGAGAAGGGCACATTTCGTCGATAGTTTTCCGTACGGGAGTAATTGATAAAAATAATAACCTTGCAATGGAACCTGTGGGTAAGATGCAGGAAGAAGCTGAACATATTCAGAGACATGTTTACAATAAAGAAACGTTCAAGAGCAAGCTGGATGAAATGCAGGATTTTCCTTCTATAGTTCCATCCGATATAATACTGGATAGTCTAAATGATAGATTTACGTATGGCGAACTACGGAAATGCATTGAAGAAGAAAGAAAGACACTTCACCTCGCTTCCGATAAAGGGATACTTTTTAATCAGATCATGTGGCTGGCTTCGTCACATTACGAACTTGAATTTTCTTTAGATACTAACATTTCTGAAAGGGTTGTTTTCCCTGTATCGGTAAACGAAAAAAATGGTATTGAAGATGCCCGTTTCGTAAAATTTAAAGATGATAATAAAACGATATATTATGCCACTTACACGGCTTATGATGGAATTACAATATTGCCCAAACTGCTTGACACCAGCGATTTTTATCACTTCAGGGTAATGCCTTTGCATGGTGAGATTGTTCAGAATAAAGGTATGGCCATGTTTCCCCGAAAAGTGAATGGAAAATATGCGATGCTTTGCCGGTTAGACGGCTTTAACAATTACCTTGCCTTTTCTGATAATATTTCTGTATGGCGCGAAGCTAAATTATTACAGCAACCCAAATTCCCATGGGAATTCGTTCAAATAGGCAATTGCGGTTCCCCTATAGAAACCGAGGAGGGGTGGTTGGTGATAACTCATGGAGTAGGCCCTATGCGGGAATATGTTTTAGGCGTATCTCTATTTGATCTTCAAAATCCTGAAAAAGAATTAGGAAGATTAAAATCACCCCTGCTAATGCCAAATACTAAAGAAAGGGAAGGTTATGTGCCCAATGCATTATATTCGTGCGGGTCCATTATTCATAATAAGGATTTGATCATACCCTATAGCATGTCCGATTATGCTTCTACCTATGCTACTGTTAATTTAAGAGAACTCCTGAATGAATTGAAAAACTCAAAATAGCAACAAACATTCTAATTCCTCTATGAACAGTTTAACAAACTGAACTGATTCTTTACCAGGCTTTAACAATCACCGCATACTGTATTTTATTGACAATGTGTGAATGATGTAACTCTTATTCTGAATTATGTAATGGATTCTGCAAACACTGGAAGTACATTTATTAACATTTATTAAGCACACCTATGGGATTCAGAGAAAAATGAACATCATAAAAAATTTATTATATGCTATTGCCGGATTACTGACCGTAATTTGGCTTATCGCCTTTTTGGGCTTTAACGCATCCGGAATGATACATGCATTGCTCGCAGCAGCAATACTCATTTTTCTTAATCTGATAGTATTTAACAATCAATTATCTAATGAATAAGACGCATCCGTATTGTATTAATAAAGAACTGATTAAGTACCGGATTAAAACTGGCATTGAATATTTTGTGGTTAGTGATCATTTAAACTGACTTTATCATTAAGATATGAAGCACTTTGCCAATGATACTGACATGAATAATAAATAGACCCAATATAATTTGGAATAATGACCATTAATGAATTAATCATCTTAATTTATCTTTTCTAATAAAACCGGTTATGGAAGGATCAACAGTATTTATTTAATTCTACATTTATAATAAGTTTGAACTAAGAAAATATGAATCCTTTTAAAGCACAATGAAGAACTTTCCATACCATTCCTTGTTCTTGTTATTGCATTATCTCAAATAATTTTCTTTGCTTTTTAAGTTATAAAGTACGTTTCTTAATTTATAAATAAAACATCCAACAAACATGAAAACAAATAAAATGAAAAAAGTGTTGATTGCGCTGGATTATGACCCAACCGCACAAAAAATAGCAGAAACAGGGTATTCCTTAGCTAAAACAATGGGAGCTGAAGCTATATTGCTGCATGTTATATCAGATCCGGTGTACTATTCTTCAAGGGAATATGATCCGATTATGGGTTTTTCAGGTTACCTGGAAGCGGGTCAACTGCAACTGGATAGTGTTGAAGGACTGAAAAAGGCATCTCAGCATTATCTTGAAAAATCAAAACAACACCTTGGTGACAAAACAATTCAAACCCTGGTAAAAGAAGGTGATTTTGCTGAATCTATATTAAAGGCTGCGAAAGACTTGCATGTTGATATTATTATTATGGGTTCTCACAGTCGAAGATGGCTGGATAAAATACTAATGGGAAGTGTTACGGAAAAATTATTGCGACACACTTCCATACCAATTTTAATCATACCGACTAAAAGACATGATTAAGCAGATTTTATATATTTGTTACGAAAAATACAAGTGATTGATCATCAATTATGCATATGGTAATGGAGCCTCAATTGTCGGCTTGAAAATAGTAGCCAAGAGAATATGATTTACAGCAAGTAAGTCAGAAACAGAAAATATTTATAAAATTTATTCGGAAAGTTTCCTGGGATCGAATCATCTGCACCTTATTCTTGGCGAAGCGTAAAACATTGTAAAGGATACCATGGTTTATCTGGCTAAACCGAAAACAATAAAAATGAAAAATGAGCAAGCAAAAACAAAACGGAGAAAAGCTTAAGACCATTCTCAATTTGTTGGAAAGCAAAGACGGTAAGGTACGGAAAAAAGCGCGAAAGTCGCTTGTGGCTATTGGAAAACCAGCTGTTCCCTATTTGTCCGGGATATTGGTTAATTCCAAGGTATACAAGGCTCGCTGGGAGGCGGCCAAAGCACTCGGTGCCATTGTCGACGTAAAAGCTATTCCCTCTCTTGTGAAAGCGCTTGAAGATACTGAAAGTGATGTTGCATGGCTGGCAGCAGAGGCGTTGGAAAAATACAAGAAGGCGGCATGGCCGGAACTATTAAATGCATTAATCGAGAGAGGAGCTGATTCCATCACCTTACGCCATGGTGCCCATCATGTTCTGAGGAAACAGCAAAAGAAAGGTTTCAATGATTTGCTAAAAACCCTTAGAAAAGCGCTTGAATCCAACGCTGTACCGGTAAATACCCCAATAGCAGCTTCTAATATTCTAAACAAATTGACAGAGCATTCAATGAATTTAAATAATAAATAACAATGACTATTCAATTTAACACAGACCATAATATAACAGGAAACGAAAAACTTAGTTCCCCGTTAATTGCCTTAATAGAAAAAGAATTAAAAAGATTTAGTGATCAAATAACACGGCTGGAAGTGCATCTTTCGGATGAGAATGGAAAAAAAGAAGGGGTGAACGATAGACGTTGTATGCTCGAAGCCAGGATTGAAGGCAAACAGCCAATTGCTGTTACAAATTACGCAAATACCCATGAGCAGTCAGTGTCAGGGGCAATTGATAAATTAGTGACTTCACTTGACACAATATATGGAAGAATGAAAAATCATTAACAACAATCAATCTTCGGGCTTTCTATAATGCTGAAAAATTCGAATAATTATATAGAATTCCTACTATGAAATCTGATAATAAACAACCCAAATCCCCCAATTCACGACAAGGATCTAATTCGGAAGAAAAAGTCGATATGAAATCCATTTCATTAGAAGAGCTAATGAAACAACTAGATTCATCCCCTGAGGGTCTCACTGAGGCCGAAGCAAAGAAACGGTTAATTCAATATGGCCTTAATGAGATTGAAGAAAAGAAAACCAATCTTTTCCTAAAATTTCTTACCTATTTTTGGGGTCCCATTCCCTGGATGATCGAGGCGGCTGTTATCCTTTCGGCAGTAGCCCGGCATTGGCCGGATTTTGCCATTATTCTTCTTTTACTTGTTGCCAACGCTGTAATAGGCTTCTGGGAAGAACACGAGGCGGGGAACGCCATCGACGCCCTGAAGGCCAAGCTGGCAGTTAAAGCCCGGGTGAAACGGGACGGGAAATGGGTCAACCCGGCTGCGCGTGAGTTGGTGCCTGGCGATGTCATCCGATTACGCCTGGGTGACATTGTGCCAGCGGATGCTCGTTTGCTGGAGGGTGACACAGTAGAAGTGGATCAGTCTGCCCTAACGGGAGAGTCATTGCCCGCTACATGCAAATCCGGAGAGGCGGTTTTTTCCGGTTCAATTATTCGTCGTGGTGAAATCGGAGCTCTGGTTTATGCAACAGGTACAAACACTTATTTTGGCAAGACAGCGCAACTGGTGCAGGAAGCGCATACTGTCAGCCACTTTCAACGTGCCGTGCTGAAGATTGGCAATTACCTTATCTTTCTTGCAGTGGCTTTGGTGGTAGTGATTATTTCTGTGGCTATCTTACGTGGTGATCCGATCCTTACAACTTTGCAGTTCGCACTGGTGCTGACCGTAGCAGCCATTCCGGTAGCGATGCCTACAGTGTTGTCGGTGACAATGGCTGTTGGTGCTCGTTTACTCGCTAAAAAAGAGGCCATAGTGAGCCGGTTGGTGGCCATTGAAGAATTGGCGGGAGTTGACTTGCTGTGTGCAGACAAAACGGGTACCCTTACCCAGAACAAATTAACGCTGGGTGATCCTTTCGGTGTTAACAATAATACTGCAGACCAGGTAATCTTAAATGGCGCCTTAGCATCACGGGCAGACAATAACGATTCCATTGATCTGGCAGTGCTTGGCGGTCTTAAAGATAATGAGGGCTTGAAAGACTATGATGTGATTCATTTCAAGCCGTTCGATCCGGTGCATAAACGCACAGAGGCCACTGTTAAAGCTAAAGATGGCAAGATGTTCAAAGTAACGAAAGGCGCACCGCAAGTAATTCTTGAATTATCCGCTAATGCCGGTCAAGTAAAGTCTATTGTGGATAAGGCAGTCAATGAATTTGCAGCACGCGGATTTCGGTCGTTGGGCGTTGCACGTGCCGATGGAGAAGGCCAATGGCAATTTGTTGGTGTGTTACCCTTGTTCGATCCCCCAAGGGAAGATGCCGCGGAAACAATATCCATAGCAAGCAAAATGGGTGTTAAAATAAAGATGGTTACGGGTGATGCCTTGGCCATTGCCCAGGAAACCGCCAAGAAATTGGGGATGGGATCATCCATTTACGATGCCAGCGGATTGGGAGATTCAAAACGCATTGAGACCACCGAAGTAGCCAAGTCCATCGAAAAGGCCGACGGTTTCGCGCAGGTGTTCCCGGAACACAAGTTCCACATTGTGGATGTGCTGCAAAAACTGGGTCACATTGTTGGCATGACCGGCGATGGTGTGAATGATGCACCTGCTTTGAAAAAAGCTGATTGCGGCATAGCTGTTTCGGATGCAACCGATGCCGCAAGGGCAGCTGCATCCATTGTACTTATGGCGCCAGGCCTGTCGGTAATTATTGATGCGATCAAAGAAAGCCGGAAAATTTTCCAGCGGATGAACAGCTATGCAATCTACCGCATAGCCGAGACATTACGCGTGTTGCTATTTATGACCCTGTCAATACTGGTTTTTAATTTTTATCCGGTAACGGCAGTCATGATTGTGATGCTTGCATTGCTTAACGATGGTGCCATTCTATCCATTGCTTATGATAAGGTTAAATATAAGGATCAGCCAGAGGCATGGAACATGCGAATGGTACTGGGAATATCTACAGTATTGGGTGTCATCGGTGTCGTCTCCGCCTTTGGCTTGTTTTATTTAGGTGAGCGCGTATTTCATCTCGACCGTGATCACATCCAAACATTAATGTATTTAAAACTGTCTGTTGCAGGACATCTGACAATATTTCTGACCCGCACGCGCGGCCCGTTCTGGTCCATACGTCCTGCCAGGATTTTATGGGTAGCAGTATTAGGCACCCAAATCATAGCTACATTCATAGCAATTTACGGCTTGTTTATGACTCCCCTCGGCTGGAGCTGGGCGCTGTTTGTTTGGGGATATGCACTGGCGTGGTTTCTGTTGAATGACCGCCTGAAACTGCTTGCGTACCGGATTTTCGACCCGGTCAAAGCGAAGACACCATCCGATTTAACGCCGCAGACAGCTTAATCCACCTTCGCGTTCCGCTTATGCCACCACTAAAGCTAAAGGCTACACGCGGTCGGCGGACGAGAAAGTAGTGTTTTAATTCCCCGACCCTCCGGGTCAGAAACAAAGAATTCAATTTGATACCTCGATGGCTCTGCCTCAGGTTAATTCATTGGGCATTTGGACAATATGTGCCATAAGACCGTCACAAAACCATGAGCTTCAGAATCAGCTCCAGACAGAATAAAAGATACGGAAAGATATGTTCAAATAATGAACCTGCGCGAACTGACAAGGTGTTAATGATGTAAATTTTACAAAGAATTATGTAACCTTTTTGGAATATATATCAATTATATTTATAGTGACATAATTTGCTCGCACCTTAAAATTATGATCCATGTACTCAAACATAACAGGATACTGGAACGGGAAAAAAGAAAAACTCAGACAAATTTACCCAATTCTTACAAAGGAAGATGTGTGCTTTGGCGATGGTAAGGAAAAAGAAATGATAGAAATACTGGGGTACAAGCTTGGAAAAACAAAGGAAGAGCTGCGAAATATTATTACATCGCTATAATAGCGTTACTTAAAGTTTGGTTTTTGTTTTGATGTCTCAGTAAAGATGATTTTGGAAAATACAAAAAGTATGATGCTGAAGATTAGAAATATGGAAAGTGAAAGATGTAAAATAATGGTAAAGAACCAACTTGAAAAAATTGGCCTGCAATATAAAACTGTGGAATTGGGTAAAGTATTAATAAAAGAGAACACATTAGGTGATAAATTGCAGTTGTTGGATAGTGCCCTAAGAACTATCGGATTGGAATTAATGGATGATAAGAAAAACCTCCTCATCGAAAAAATTAAAATGCATTTGGCTTCAAATGATGTATTTGTCAAACCATTTTAATCAGTTTACTGAACTAACATCTTCTTTCTTTAAATCGCCTAAAAAGAAAAAAGCATTTACCCGGTAAATGTGTGAATGATGTAACTTAATTATATAGTTATGTAATAGTATCCGCATCGGGTGGACGTACTTTTGTACCGTAATAATTAATTCCCACTAAAATCCAAAAATTTATGAATAAGACTGAATTAAAAGGAAACTGGAATGAGCAGAAGGGCAGGCTCAAACAGAAATATGCATTCTTAACAGACAATGATCTTATGTTTGAGGAAGGCAAAAAAGATGAAATGTTTGGAAAACTTCAAATCAAACTTGGTAAAACCAAAGAGGAATTGCACAAGATTTTTGAAACGCTATAATCTATTTCATACTAAATATTTTAACAAAAACACACAAGTAAATAATACAATTATTATGAAAAAAACCATCTTAACAATAGCTGCAACCCTAATTATAGCAGGGGCAATATTTAGTAGCTGCCAGTCTTCAGAAGACAAAGTGCAGGATGCAAAGAACCAAGTGTTAGAAGCTGACCAGGCTCTGGCAAATGCTATTCAACAATTCAAAAATGAATCTGAAGCTGTAATCAGCGCAAATGAAAAAAACATTGCTGATTTAAAAGTAAAAATAGCAAACAAGAAAAAGGAAGACAAAGCCAATTATGAAAAGAAATTGGCTGAATTAGAACAAAAAAACAGCGATTTGAGAAAGAAGCTTAACGAATATAAAGCGGAAGGTGAAGATGACTGGAATATATTCAAAGCGGAATTTAGTCACGACATGGATGAACTGGGTAAAGCATTTAAAGATTTCACGATCAATAATGTAAAATGAAAACTTTATTCAGTCTGAAAAAAAATGTCTTATCAGGCGTTTTGATAACCCTTATGACATTTTCATTCAATTCATATGCCGTAAAATCATCTTTTTTGAATTCATCAGTGGTTCCGGCAGCACAGGGTAAGGTAAAGGTAAAGGTAAAAAGAGACAACAAGAACCAGAATTATGTTATTAAAAAAGAAGTAACAGATTTGGCTGAGGTTGAAAGACTGCAGATATCCAAACATAACTATGTAGTTTGGATGGAGACCGATCAGGGAAAAACTATAAATTTAGGGCAATTAAATAATTCATCAGGTTATCACTCAAAAAAATTGAAAGCGTCTTTGGAGCCAAAATCTTCATATAAATCTTCCAAAGTATTTATTACAGCCGAAGACAATACCGATGTTCAAGATACGGCCACACAAGTTGAATTATCAACAGGCAATTTTAATCTGGATGATTGATTAAACTGAGAAGGCATGAGCTAACATGAAATTTGTTCATCACTTTAATTTTAAACTTATTCGATATAAACTTAAAAATCGCTAACATGGGAAATCTACTTTATATTGTAGCAGTAATACTGCTTATCGCCTGGGCAATCGGATTCATTGGTTTCAATGCCGGTGGTATCATACATATTCTTCTTGTTATTGCAATTATTGCAGTAATAATAAGGGTTATTCAAGGAAGAAGAATCCTTTAGAAATCAACCTAGTATACATCCTTTAAAAATTACTATTATGAGCTCAGGAAAGGTATTATTGGGGATATTGGCTGGCGCAGCTGCCGGTGCATTGTTGGGAGTACTATATGCTCCTGAAAAAGGTTCGGTTACCCGGAAAAAAATTTCTAAAAAGGGAGAAGACTATGCAGAGGCCAGGCGTCTGCTCCAAAGTTGGTTTCGACTCAGGAGCCAGACTTTGACAGACGGTAGTCTTTTTTTGCTATTCCCTGGACATTGGAACAAATTGCGGTATAAGATCAACCACCCTGTAGCGTGAAAGAAAATGTGTGAATGATGTAATTCTTATCCAAAGTTTTGTAACATATAAAACTGTGCGGGGCTGTACCTTCAACAAGTAAAATCTTGCACTAACAAAAAATTCAGTATTGAAAAATGCCATTACTTATAACATAAAAATCAAAAACAATGAAAATTCTACTCATTGGACTTCTTGCATTTTTCGGTTGGTCAGCAGTATCAACATATATTTATGTATGCAAGATAAAAGGATTATGTAACGAACCGATAACTGTACAAATGGTTGCCGTCAACCAGAATGATGTCATCGCTGGCGACACTTTACAAAAGCCTTTTGTACAGCAACAGGCTGTATTACCTGAAAACCTGACAATCTACTTTGCATTTGACAAATCTGAATTCAATGCTGATGCAGAAACAGACAAGTACTTTAATGTGTCAAATGCATACCTGGACCAAAACTCAAAAGCCAGGCTCAGCATTACAGGCCACACCGATGCCATTGGATCGGATGTTTATAATCAGGCCCTGGGTTACCGGCGGGCTCAAAGTTTACAGCATTATTTTGAAAGTAAGGGTATGCCTGAAAATAAGATAATAATAGAATCAAAGGGCGAGGAAGAGCCAGCAGAAAATAATTCTACAAAATCAGGAAGAGCAAAAAACAGGAGAACAGAAATATCTATAAAAAAATAAAATCATGAACACTCTACTTATTCTTTTAACACAAACAAAAGTCGCAGCAGCCATTGAAATACTATTATTATTACTGGTTGCGTCACTTATTGGGTATTTAACCGCATGGCTTTATTATAAGTCGGTTTATATACGGAGAATTAAAGCTATTGAATCCGATAAAAGTGAATTGAATAGCCGGGTAGACAAGCTTAAAGCCGAAAGTAATAGTCTGCATAAAAATCTTATTGAAAAGGATCATCAGATAGAAGATCTTACATTGGAGGTTAATGCGCTTAAAGCACTTCATGCAGAGGCTGTTCAGGAAACAGACGATGTGACATTAAAAAATAAAAGAACGAAGCAATTGTTGTATGAAAAAGATGAGGCTTTGTATCAGATTACACAACGCAAGCACTTACTGGATTATAAGGGTTTTGGAACTGCCACAATAGCCCAAAAGAATGACCTGAAAATGATCAGTGGTATTGGTCCTTTTATTGAAGAAAGGTTACATGCAATAGATATTTATACTTTTAGACAGATCAGTAAATTCTCTGCCCGGGATATTGATACTATTAATGATGTCATTGAGTATTTTTCAGGAAGGATTGAAAGGGACGAATGGGTTGCACAAGCCAGGGAACTTGTTCATACCAAAGAAAAAAGGATGGAGCTGCTTAATCGAATCAGGGAAAGAAAGACGCGAATATACTTCGATAGAATAGGTATTGCCAAAAAAGAAGAAGCCGATGATTTAACCATCATAAGCGGCATTGGCGGATGGATTAAGGAAAAACTCAATGCGCTGGATATCTATACATTTCGACAGATCAGTAATTTTACGGATGAAGATATTCAATTGGTTACTGAAGTAATTGAATACTTTCCCGGAAGGATTGAAAGAGATGAATGGATACTCCAGGCCCAGGAACTTGTCCGGATAGCAGGTAAAAAGGCTGAACTTCTTAACCGAATAAGGGAAAGGAGGGATAGAATTTACTACGACAGACTGGGAGTTGCCCACAAACACGAGGCAAATAATTTGACCCTGATTAAAGGCATTGGTTTATGGATCGAAGAAAGGCTTAACATACTGGATATATATACATTTGAACAAATCAGCAAGCTTACACCCCAGGATGTGGAAACCATCACCGAGATCTTAGAAATTTCCCCGGGTCGTATCGATCGTGATAATTGGGTTAATCAGGCCCGTGAACTTGCAAAAAAGCAGTTGTCGGCTATTTGACTTTCTGACTAAAAGAAAAAACAAGAGATATATTACTTGAAACAACATCGACACCTTTAAAAAACCCGATGCATCAGTACTGAAAATCGATAATATGACTGGGTAAATACTTAAAACAGAAACAATGGGACAACTACTTTTCATAATTATAATATTTACAATTTTAGCCTGGTCATTACGATTTGTTGGCTACAATGTAGGAATCATTTTACCTGTGCTTATTGTTCTGGCAATTATTGTAGCAATACTCAGAGCAGTTGTCATCAAAAGGAAAAATAGTTACTAATAATAAATTAATAGGCAATTACAACAATATTTTATACAGATATAACTCAGAAGATTGGATAAAAAAGAATAATAGGAAAAGAAGTTAGGTATATTTAAATGAAATTCTAAATACATTATTAAATGTGTGAATGATGTAACTCTTATCCTGAATAGTGTAATGTATTCTGTAGCCGTTATGAGTATCTTTAACATAAGTTACTGGGCTCTAATTTCAGGGCTCAGATAAATTTAACGCTATGAAAAATTCATTGTACATAATTGCTCTATTACTATTGGTGATATGGGGTATAATATTTTTTGGATTTAACGCATCAGGAGCTGTCCATTTAATTCTTGTACTAGCAGGAATAATCGTACTTGCAAGACTTGTCTTTGATAAACTATTATCTAGCAGGCAGGGCTGATTCAGACTATTTTAACAGAATGTTTAAGAGCTATCGAGTCATTACTTTCGTAAATCTAATCTAATGAGTATGAATTTAAATTTAAACCCGGAATACTGGAATGAGCTTAAAATGAAGCTTAGAAAAAAATATCCGCAATTGACAGATGTTGATTTTCAACATAAGGAGGGTAAAGAAGAAAGCATGTTGAGAATGATAGAATATAAACTCAGAAAGTCGAAAGAGCAAATGAAGGAAATAATTGCAGATCTTTAGCCTGTTTCCTGTTCACAATAAAGTAACTAATATATGAAAGGAAATTGAAATGAATTATTTGTATTTTTTGATTCCAGCTTTTATCCTATTTCTAATCGGAATCAGAATTGTTCGCCCAACTCAGCGAGGCTTAATTGAAAGACTTGGGAAGTACCATAATTTTGCCAAACCCGGATTTCACTGGATAATTCCAATTATCGACAGAATATTCATGGTCAATGTAACCGAACAAATGGTAGACGCTGAACCACAGGAAATAATCACTAACGATAACCTGAATGCGAGTGTGGACGCTCAGGTATATTTCAGGGTGAAAGCCGATGAAGAGAGCGTTAAAGGATCGATCTACAATGTGAATAATTACAAATGGCAGATTGTAAATCTTGCACGCACTACCCTTCGTAATATTATCGGTACACTTACACTTAAATCGGCCAACAGTGAACGTGGAAAAATCAATGCCGAACTCTATAAAACCCTTCATGATGAAACTCAAAGCTGGGGTATTGAAATTGTACGTACCGAATTAAAAGAAATAGATCCGCCTAAAGATGTGCAGGAAACCATGAATAAAGTTGTGAAAGCCGAAAACGAAAAAATAGCAGCAATAGATTCCGCCACCGCTGCAGAAACAGTTGCAGATGGCGTAAAGCGTGCTAAGATCAAAGAAGCAGAAGGCTTTAAGCAATCGAAAATATTGCATGCCGAAGGAGAAGCCGAAGCCATTAAACTGGTAAATGCAGCAGCTGATAAATATTTTGTCGGAAATGCCCAATTGTTAAGGAAGTTAGAGGCAATGGAAGCATCACTCGAAAAGAATGCAAAAATTGTAATCCCAACAGGAACTGAATTAGTAAATATTATTGGGGAAATGGCAGGAATAATGCCATTAAAACAAAAGCAAAAAGAAGTTTAAAACAACAATTAAAATCAAAAATTATGAACAAAGGAACAGTAAAATTTTATAATGATTCGAAAGGATTCGGATTTATTAAAGACGCAAACTCACCAAAAGAGTATTTTGTGCATTCATCAGGTTTAAAAGAAAGTATTGAGGAGAATGACGAAGTTACATTTGATTTGGAGGAAGGTAAAAAAGGATTAAATGCAGTGAACGTTAAACTTGCATAGTGTATATATCTTAAGCATATAAAATATTGAGTCCCGTTAATAGCGGGACTTATTTGTTTTAATCCCCGGTCAAAGATAAAATTTAAGGGATGCTTAACCTAGCCAAAGGTAAAAAACAAATTCCCACTTTAGGCAACTACCCCTCTTTATTTTATACATTTAGAATATTCTTGTAGACTTTCAAATAACCTTCTGTCATTTTTTGCCGGCTGAATTTTGAAGAAACCCATTCTGTGCAATTCTTCCGGTTAATTGTTTTAATTTTTTTTACTGCTTCCAGCGCTTCGTCAACAGTATTAACTAAAAAACCGGTTTCTCCATCAAGAATTAATTCAGGCATAGAGCCCCTGTTAAAGGCTATTACCGGTGTACCACAAGCCATGGCTTCCACTACACTCAGACCAAAAGGTTCCTCAAAATTAACCGGGTGTAATAGAGCACAGGCTTTACCCAAAAGTTTAAGTCTTTCATCAGGTCCGGAATTTCCCACATATAATATATCGTTATTGTTAATGTATGGCTTCACCTTCTGGTCAAAGTATTCCTGATCCTGAATTAGCCCGGAAATGATAAGCTTCCTTTTTGATCCCTTTGCAATTTTGATTGATTCATAAACCCCCTTTTCCGGATGGATTCTGCCAAAGAAGAGCAGATAATCTTCCGGTTCGCGACGGAAAATAAATTCATCAATGTTAATACCATTGTATATGGTTGCAATATAGTTAAGTTCAGGACTGCGGTCGGAATTACTGATAGATACATAATGACATGTATTGTTGTATTTTTTATAGACCGGTATTATTTGAGGGGAAGAAAAACCATGTATAGTTGTCACCATGGGGGTTTTGATCAAACGGGAATAACTAAGTGGCAGAAAATCAAAATTGTTATGAATGATATCAAAGTTGTCTGCCTGTTCCATTAAATGGCTGATATGAAGACATTCCGCAACTTTTGGGTCGATCGTAGAATCTTCGGCATAGGGATGCTCACAAACGTATGCTAATTCTCCTTTTGTAATTGAATCGCCTGTGGCGAATAGTGTAACCTCCAAGCCTCTTTCAATCAATCCTTCTGCAATATTAGATGCTACCTGCTCCCAGGGACCATATTTTCTGGGTGGTGTTCGCCAGGCGATAGAGGAAAGTATTGCAATTTTCATGCATTTAAGCTTAGATTAAAACCTGGCACCTAGAGTGCCTGACGTTGATTATTTAAACAGTGGTCGACCAGAGCTTCCAGATCTGCCGTACCCACACATATAACTTTATCAGCGCCTCCCCAATAGATCTTTATACTACCATCATCTTCCGGAACCGCACCACAGGAAAACACCACATTATGCACATACCCTGTAATTTCATATACTTCTTCGGGTTGCAGGATCCATTCATCACCAACAGCTAAAACTATTGAGGGATCCTCCAAATCGTGCAATGCTACTCCTAATCTGTAAACACAGCCATCCATGGTTGGAAAAACACCGTGATAAATGCTTAACCAGCCACGTGTTGTTTTAATTGGTGGTGCTCCCGGGCCAATCTTCATCTCATCCCAATGGTATTGTAATGGTTTCATAATAAGTTTCGATTCACCCCAATATTTTAAGTCAGGAGAATACGATATCCAGATAGCCCATGGCGATATTTCAGAATGAGGTCGGTCTAGTCTTGCATAGAGTCCACCGAACTTTTCAGGAAATATAACTACGTTCCGATAGTCGGTTTCGGTGATCAGAGAATATCTTTCTATCGTTTTAAAATCTTTCGTTTTGGCCAGTCCGATACGCACACCATGCCTGGAATAGGCACTGTATGTAATCAGGTATTCGCCGTCGATGAATACAATACGAGGATCTTCTACTCCATAGGTTTCGTATTCTTGAAATATCCCCTCAGTAGCCGGAATCATAAAAGGTTCTTTATTCACCTTAAAATGGTATCCATCTTCACTATCAGCCTTCCCAAGTATACTTCTTCCATTCAGTTTATGAGAACGAAATATCATGATATACTTCCCCTCGTACTTTACCACAGCAGCATTATGTACCGTTGCTACAGGGTAGGGCACATCATCTTTTGTGAGAATTGGGTTATACTTGTACCTGTTGATTAACATACTATTTATTTATCGGACTTATGAAATTCTTCATAAGCCTGCAATACGGTTAAATGGGATATTAAATAAGCCAGTGAACTCTCTGCACCCTGGTTGCGATTTACTCCATAACTTTCAAAACCATCACAGCATCCCTTTGTCTCAAAATCATACAGACTCATTCTCAGGTCATTTTCGCCCAGGAACCATAAGAACGAAGTGTACAGTTTATTCAGGTAATCTTTATCTTTGGTTACATGAAAGGCCTGATGGTACATTAATACCATGGCCATGGCATCTATGGGTTGTTGGGCAAATATCGAACGCTCCCCTTCTTTCTTATACCATTTTTCATTTCCTATTATCGATAAGTAATTCTCTTTAAGTGTATGCTTGGTCAGGAAATTCATAGCACCAAGAGCAATTTCTTTTATTTTATCATCGTTAAGAATTTCTGCCGAATGTAACAATGCTAAAGGTAATATGCCATTATCGTATGCTAGTAAAGATTCAAACCAATTCCAATCAGGGGATTTATTTTCTTCATAATGTTTGATTAAATTGCGGGCCATGTTTCTTAACCTTTCGGTCATTGAATCATCCGAGGAATTGTTCTTAAGATAGTAACAAATACCTATCATGGTATTTGAAATGCTTCTTATAGATTTAAGTTTTTCGAAATTGGGAGCCGCATTAAAAAAAATTAACCGGCCTGTTTGATAATATGAGTCGTTGGGGGCATTACCCAATAAATATCCCAGTGCCCAAATTGTCCGGCCAAAAGAATCTTCGGATCCGACCTCATCCAGGTAGTTTCTGCTAAAACTCAGGAAATTTCTAAAAGTGCCATCCGGATTCTGCATGTAATGTATATAACTTAAATAGACAGGTGATAATTCAAGTGCCCTGGTATCCTTCATTTGCCTGTATGTCATCAAAACCATAAGCAAGGCCCTTGCATTATCGTCAAGGCAATAGCCTTCTTTTAAGTTGGGAATACCGTATTTTGCATGCTGGATAATGCCTGTGTCGTCAGTTAAGCGATTAATATGCGTTAGAGAAAAAGGAGGCAGAATCAGTAAATCCAGTATAGTATCTTTCTTTATAATTTCTATTTGCCCGTCCTTTAGCACACTTGAAGCAAGCGCAACATATTTTTCTCCTATTTTCGGCCAGGTAATTTTCCGACCATATTCAAATGCTTTTTCTTTAAGCTCATTTAACACTTCAGGCTTATCTAATAGTTCTTTTAGTATGGAAATAAGCTTGTCGGAATCGTTAAAGTCAAAAAGCCTTCCTCTTCCTTCTGCCAACAATTCTGTTGCATGCCAATACGGTGTTGAAACAACTGCCGAGCCTACACCTACAGCATACGAAAGTGTTCCACTGGTAATTTGAGCTTCATTCAGATATGGGGTTATATAAATATCTGCAGCGCACAAGTATTTGAACAGATCATGCTCATTTATGAATTCATTAAGAAAAGTAACATGCTTTTCAAGTTGAAGACTTTTAACTAAACGCATTAAGAAAATCCGATATTCTTCGCCCGAGTGGCGCATTACATTGGGATGGGTTTTGCCTAATACAATATAAAAAACATCGGAATGTTTTTTAACCACTTCTGGCAATGCTCTTATCACTGTTTCGATTCCTTTGTTGCGACTAATAAAACCGAAAGTCAGTATCACCTTCTTACTTTCGAGTTTAAACTCTTTTTTCGATTTTTCGGGATTAAAATGAATATCAGGCACACCGTGCTCTATAAATACAATTTTATCTTTCGGTACATTGTATATTTTCACTAAGAATTCGATTGCCTTATGGCTCATTACAACTATTTTATGTGCCATCTTACATATTTCCCGTAAAACAGCCTTTTCATTATAGGAAGGAGTTTTAAGTATGGTATGCAATGTTACAACCAGAGGAATTTCCAATCTATGGAGTAAAGGAAGAATATATACCCCGTTCTGACCACCGAAAATACCAAATTCATGTTCCAGAATGCAAAGATCGGCGCCACTTAGATTAATAAATTTTACGGCTTTTAAATAGTCTCCCTGTTGTTCCTGCCTGATGCTCAGTTTAACTTCTTCCGGGTACTCATACAAAAGGTCGTTGTCGTTTAATGCAATCACAAAACCCTCGAACTTATTCTCTCTGCTTCCCCGTTTTACTATCATTGAGTTAAACAGGTTGTTGGTGAAAGTACCAATACCGCATTCTTTGGGAGGGTATGTGCTGATAAATGCCAATTTCATTTTTCCCCTGGGTTTCAGTTTATTAACAGATAATCCCACCAAACTAAGGAATCCCTGGTCGGATACTGATCAAATGAAGAGAACAATACTGTATACTACCCGATAATCTTACTTTCGTTGCTCTTCTCTTTGCGCTTGGCTTCTTTAGCAGCTCTTTTCTCTTTCAGGCTTCTAACCGGCGCTTTTTTTTTGTTTTTTGTCTTTATTTCTTTTTCTTTCGACATGATCCTTAGGTTTATAATTATTTTTGAATTGTATGACTGTCTCCTCTATATACTAATGCCTTCATAGCCGCTTTTTATTATTGTCGAGATCATTTTGAACCGTTCATTGGCTTTTACAATATTCGAGGTGTGGGCAGGTATTATTATGGCCTGTCCGGTTTGAAGCATATTCGATTTGGTATCTATCACCACTTCTGCATTGCCTTCAATAATCTGAAGAAAAGTATCGAATGGAGAAATTTTTTCGGCCAGTGTTTCACCGGTATCAATAGCCAAAACACTAATATTCCCGGTTGTTTTTCGGATTATGGTTTTACTTACTACCGAATTTGGTACATACTCGATAATTTCAATCAGAATATGGGATCTCGATTTCTCAATTTCGGCGTTTTGCATGATTTAACTTTATGTATGTAATACCATTAAAGGTACTTCAGTTGAATTGCCTAAGTGTTATACAATTGAGGATTTAATTTACATCATTCACACATTTGATAGTTTTAAAAGGTATTTTTATTTCTTAGTCCGTATATCGTTCTAAAGTGATAACCATAAACAGTATATGTAATTGCATCAACAATTGATTCAGGCCGATGGAAAAGGGTCCAAACAATCAATTTCCAATATTCGCTTCTTCCCTTGTTAAGAAAACCAATGATAAAAACTGATTTAAAAAATGCTCTGAGAAGCGGAAAGTCAATTTTTGTTTTCCTTTTGTAAAGATTATTATAATTTAACAGGAGTCGTCGTAACCTTTTATAATAAGGCTTAGAGGTATAAATGTTTTCAATTATTTTTTTATATCCTTCCAGTAGTTCATCGTAGTTCATTTTAGGGATAAAATTCATGGATAAATCGGTATTATTACCAGTCGCCTCTGTAGTTAACCTGTTTTCTGCTTTTAATTGATCATACAATTTGGTGTTTTTGGGAGCATTTAATAAGCCAACCATAGCTGAAACAATACCGCTTTGCTGAATAAAGTCGATTTGATGTTGAAAAACAGACGGACTGTCACTGTCGAATCCCACGATAAATCCGCCTGAGACCTGCAATCCGGCTTTTTGAATTTTTTTAACACTTCCCAACAGGTCACGATTTTTATTCTGTACTTTATTGCAAGCGTGAAGTGATTTTTCTTCCGGGGTTTCGATACCAATGAATGTGGAATTAAATCCTGTTTCAACCATTAACGACATGAGTTCTTCGTCATCGGCAAGATTAATGGAAGTCTCCGTATTAAATGTAAATGGGAATTTGTGCGTTTGCATCCAGTTTTTCATCACCGGCAGCAAAGTATTTTTAACTTCTTTTTTGTTGCCAATAAAATTATCATCCACGATAAATACGGATCCACGCCAATTCAGATTATACAATGTTTCAAGTTCCTTAACAATCTGGTTAGAATTTTTCATCCGGACTTTATGGCCTAAAAGTGAGGTGATTTCACAAAAATCGCATGAAAATGGGCAACCGCGTGAAACCTGTATATTCATAAAAGCGTATTTTTTCCTTTGGAGTAAGTGGTAATCCGGGACAGGAGTCAAAGAAAGATCAGCATATTCATTGGTCTTGTATATTCTCTCAGCATGTCCCTTGGCTAAATCTTCCAGGAATAATGGCAAGGTGATTTCGGCTTCGTTTAAAACAAAATGATCAATTTGAGGATAATTACTATATTCCTGGGTAAAAAGAGGCCCACCGGCAACTATCTTCACTCCAAGCAGTAAACATGTCTCCATTATTTTATTAACCGAATCCTTTTGGATGTACATTGCACTAATAAAAACATAATCGGCCCAAATTATATCGCTTTTCTCAAGTTCAGAAACATTCATATCAACCAGTTTTTTCTGCCAGGTGGATGGTAACATTGCTGATACAGTGATCAAACCCAGGGGAGGAACCGCTGCCTTCTTGGATATAAACTTTAATGCATGCTTGAAACTCCAAAAGGAATCAGGGTATTGCGGGTATACTAATAGTATTTTCATGGTACCTTATTTCATGTTATAATATTCAATAACCTTATATCATTGATTATCAAAAAAATAACCAGGGACTTCAGGTATAGACTTCAGCTAAAACTTATCATTAAGGTTGAAAACCCGCTAAAGTAAAAGCCTATATTCAACTATTTGTTAGGTTAATGAGAATGTGAAATTCGTGAAATGAGTTTGAAGTCGCATTACAGAATTCAAGATAATATTTACATAATTCACACATTTTCAAGGGTTCTTCGCCTTTTACCTTTGAGCTTTTTAAAGTGCGAAGGCGTCAGACCAGTAAATTTTTTAAATTGATTTGACAAGTGGGCAACACTACTGTAATGCATTTTGTAAGCTATTTCGGTGAGATTATGCTCGTCATAGACAATCAGTTCTTTTACTTTTTCGATTTTATGGGTCAGGTAAAATTTTTCAATGGTAATCCCTTTAACTTCTGAAAAAAGATTGGCCAGATAGGTATAATCATGGTCAAGTTGTTCACTAAGGTAATCCGAAAGATTTACTTTAATTTGTTCCTCTGAATAATGCACTAATTCGATTATTGCACTTTTTATTTTCTCAACCAGGATACTTTTTTTATCGTCCATCAATTCCAATCCTGATTTTTTTAAAGCAACATTAAGTTTCTCTAATTTTTCAGGAATGACATCTTCAATAATATTTGCCTCCCCGATTCTTACATCAAAATAATGCAAGCCGAGCTTTTCAAGCTCGGCCTTCACTACCATCTGGCAGCGTATACAAACCATATTTTTGATGTAAATTTTCAAAGTACTAATGGCCGACTGAATTAATAATCACCTTATTAGTAAAGTTATAACATATTTTAAGAACGGAAAAATAAAGTGATACAAGAATTTGGATAGGTGAAGATTGAAGTACCGCACAGGATACTGAAGAGGTATTATTGTAGAATTTCTTTTTTCACACCGTGCTTCGTTACTGCAACTATAGTAGAAGCGATAATCAAGGAATCATTTACCTGTCTGCAGACAGGTCAATCTCATTTATCCCCGATACGCTGTGCTGTTTGGATTATGAGATCACTTCGTTAAGTTCTTTCAACATATGAATAAATAGGTTCAGAATTTACTACTTTCGAAGTTCGAATGATTGTTTTATGAAAACAACAGTAAGATCAAAAGATATCGATCGACAAGTAAGTCGAAGTATAGTCTGTTGGGCATTGCGAATAATATCCATTTTCCTTTTTTCTGTTCATTCCCCAGTAAATGCTCAGATTGATACCTCATATAGTTTTCTGGTCGCCGGACATGCCTATGGTGCACACGATGGAGGAAATATTGGTCTGCATCCTGCGCTTCTAAACAGCCTGAATTCCGGATATGATTCAATGGCTGCATTTATTGTTTTTACAGGTGACATTGTCAATCAGAGTACTTCAGAAAGCTGGCTGAAAGTTGAAGATGAGTTGACAAATTATTCATTGCCTTACTACTACGTGATGGGGAATCACGATGCCAACGATATTGGCCTGCAGGTATTTGAAAATAAATATGGCAGCACATATTATACATTCTATTCGCAGAGTGAGTTATGTATTGTTCTGAATAGTACAGAGGAAGAACGGTCCATTTCCTCCAACCAGGTTAATTTTTTAGAAGAACAGATAAACCAGGCAGGCGATACCATCCGGAATATTTTTATGTTCTTTCATGAAATCCTGTGGAATAGTCATGAGAAATACATTGGGGTAATGAGCAACAGCCGGTCAAGATATGATCAGATGGTGAATTATTCAAACTATTGGGAAGACGTACACCCTATGTTATTAGAGAAGACGGATAAAAACTTTTTTGTAGTTGCAGGTGATGTTGGTGGAAACCCGGATGCTATAGCAGCATTTTATGATATTTGGGATAATGTTACGTTCCTTGCATCAGGTATGGGTGAGGTGGCTGATGAAAACTACCTGTTAGTTCAGGTATTCAATAAGGATTCTATTACTTTTCGATTGGTTCCTTTAAATAGTGATCTAAGCCTTCCTGATATTGAATTCTACAGCGTTCCCCCTGCTCCGGAAGCCATTATTGGTCCCGAGCTAGTGCCCCAGGGAGGAAAAGCTGTTGAATTTTCAGTGCCGGAGGTGTTTAATGCGGACTTCTACCTTTGGGAATTACCTGAAGGAGCCGCAGGCATAAGCACATCGAATAGTATCGCAGTAGATTTTGATCTTGATTTTATGGGGGGTGAAATCTCTGTTAAAGCCGCAAGAGAAGGTTTTGGTGAGGGGCCTGCCTCTTCAATGATGATACAGGCAGATATCACTCCTGCTGAACTGACTAAAGAAGATGTCAATTCCCTGCAATTCGATTTTATTGAAACAGAAGACAAGCTTATCATAGGTATTAAATGTTTTGATGGAGATATGCTTACTGTACGCATATTTGATAGCAGTGGGAAAATTTTAAAATCAGAAAGGATTGGGGCTATTGGTGGATATACTGATATGCAAATCGATAAAAATGATATTCCAAAAGGAATTATTCTTATTTCCGTCTTTTCCCGGAATCAGCGAGTTATTGAGAAATTTATACTAAGGTGAATTTTCTGATCTTCTTTTTTTTCTTACTCGCGGACAGACCCGACATGATAGGAAAAACAGAGCGTGTCTTCAGTCCATTAACATTATGTGTCTAATAATACAATAAAATACGGTGATTACTTTATAAGTTATAACAGAAAAAACAAAAGCATTAAATTATACCAGTATAATTCCAATTGACAAGCATGTTTGGTTTATTCTGCCGTCAGAACCTTAGTGAGTAAATAATTTGGCACATTCTTTTCGTTTACAAGAGGGAAATCTCCTTTGTATGCCCAATGACAATAGGCTATGTTGTTTCCCCTGAAAATCTCGCACATATCCTTGTACCACCGTAAACTTATCTCTTCGGAAATTGTTGGGTATATACCATACTCACCACAATACAAAGGCAAATTGTATTCTTTGGCTACCTGTATTGCAGGCAACATCTCTTTTTCAAGCAATTCTTTGTTAAAATATCCATTCGCATATCTTCTCATTGCAGAAACGGTTGTTTCGGGAAGTCCTTTGTAATATGAAGTATCAACAATCCAACCGGGATAATTGACTGGTCCTGTATATTCTGCCGTTTCAACCCATGGAGCCAGGTGATGCGTTAAAGCATTCGGGGTATAGAAATGAAAACTCAGTATAATATTCCTGTCGTTTTTCGGAACCTTTAAATCAGGAAAAGTATAGGGTGCCTGTCACATATTCGAACCTATCACTATTTTTCTTTCCGGTTCCCATATCCTGATGTCTGTCAAAACTTTACTAAAAAGCTTGTTCCAGTCATCGGGATCCTCTGCTACTGCTTCGTTCATGATCTCATAAGCCAGCATGTTATTTGGATACTGCCCTAATTCTTTGGATAGTTGACGCCACAAATCAACCAATTTCTCCTGTTCTGCCGGATCTGTCCATAATGAGTTTGAATCAGCATTAAAATAATGCGAACGAATAATGTGTAAATCCACTATTACACGCAATTCAGCACTGAGTGCCCAGTTTATCGCATCATGCAGCAATCCGAAAGCTTCTTTTTCCTTAATTCCGAGTGAATCCCATAGCTGAATTTCATCAATTGGAATTCTGACATGATCAAATCCTAATGATGCAATTGTATCAAAATCAGCCCTGGTGATGTATTTTTTTCTTTCTTCACCCCGTTTTTCGCTTTGTGACAACCAATGACTAACATTCACTCCGGTTCTTAGAATAAACTCATCACTTGTCTGATTCGCCTCTTTCTTTTGAGAACATGATAAAGCCAGTGCTGCAACTGATGCTATAAAGAATAGCTTTATATTTTTTTTTGTCATAATCATTTTTTTAATTGATATTTAGCTATTTGTATACTACAGATTCCAATTCAAATAAATATATTTCTTATTACGCAGATTACTTGTATCCATGGCAATAAATGCAATATTACTAATATTATATATTTAGCCAAATACAAAAATTCGATCTGCTATAATCAGATCTTATACTTCAATACTTGTGTTAAACACCAGATAGTTTTTTTCTTACTCAGTAAATCATACAGACAGAATTTATAATAACAAATGACATACATTCCGGACTTCTGAAAAGGAAGAGTATCAATATTTCGAGTGATTCAATTGTTATTTACAATGTTTTCGATTCCTCAAAAATAATACCTGCTCTATCGGAATTCTATAAAACTGATTCTGCATGCATGAACGAGAACCATCCCTTATCTATTGACATCATGCTTATAAATTGGTAATTTGCATAATAATCTCTATTCCTTATTTGAATAGCAAATCCACTATAACATGAAAAAAAATATTTTCCTTTTCCTGACCGCATTGTTCTTTGTATTTGAACTCTCTGGCAAAGAACCTGCAATAAAGAAACTCAAAGGTTTTTATATTGGTATGCCCAAAGAAGAAGTTAACGCCCTGTACAATAAATTCAAGGAGAATGCTGTTGCGGCTTATATTGATATTGAAACGGAAACTTACCGGGATCAGATTACCCTTGACAATGAGTTCAGCAGTATGAGCAATAAAATTGATATTATGTACGACGATGAAGGAATAGCAAATTCCATCACTTTTGAATACAAGACCGTGAATATTCTGTTTGATGCTAATCAGATGAATGCTGAAGATCTGGTTAGAATGTTGGAGGAACAATTGCAAATTGAGATGGAATTCAAAGATTTGGGCGTTGTGAAATCCTGGTTATATAACTTTGAAAACGAAAATATAAAACTATCTGTTGATGATAATAAGAACATCAGGTTACAGATGGTAAAAGAATAACCTGCCTGCTATTTCAAATCACATTTGATCAGATCTGAATTTCGCATGTTTATATTACATACTGCTTGTATTATTAAAAATCAATAGAAATCCGCCATAACCCAATAGAGATATCTCGTATCTTCCCTGTTCATCCAACAGAATTTCTTCCTGCCTGAAGGAACGCAAAGTATCATCTTCAGAAATCATAATCCCCTTTTTCTGTTTAATAAAAGGGAGAAAAACCGTAAGATCTTTGGATGTCACTTCTCCGTTAATTCCTGCAACGTACCAGGTTTGATTTTTTCTTCTCGCAATGATCACGTATTTCCCGGGATATCCATCAACAAAACGTGTTTCATCCCAGTCAACAGGTATTTCACGCATTACCTGCCTCACATAATCAGGCACCTTTTTCATGCCGGAGGGAATTTCGGCATAATGCTGCACACCGGACAGTAGCAATACTGTCTGGGCAAGTTCAGCCCCATTTCCGGTTACCCTGTTATTATGATCGTATTCATTGAAACAAACCGGTGTAAAATCCATAGGATCGTAAGAATTTCTGGTTAATGGCAGAATGGTGATTTTTTTTGGCAATTTATCGGCAGATCCCTGGTCAAACGTAGCATATTCGAAACCACGCACTGATTCCATGGATACAAGGTTTGGGTATGTTCTGTGTAATCCCCTGGGTAGTGTTGCTCCATGGAAGTTAACCATTAGTTGGTATTTATGAGCATCTTCGAGAATGTCAATATAGTAATTCATCATCGACTGCCCGTCACCGCCAAAAAAATCAACTTTAATGCCTTTGACACCTATATCTTTTATTCTTGCAAATTCCATTTGCCTGCTTTCACTCGTCAGGAGTATATCCTTTGGAGTATAGGGCACCGTATTCCAATTGCCAGCTGAATTATACCACAGAATAAGCCCCACATTTTTTTCTTTGGCATACCGGGCGAGCTCTTTGATCTTGTCCCATCCTATTTGCGTATCCCAGTTAATGTCAATGAGGCAATATTCCCAATGCATCTCAGAAGCATAATCGATGAATTCCTTTTGGGTATCATAGTTTATTGAAGGATCTTTCATTAAAGCCCAACTCCAGGAGGCTTTTCCCGGTTTTACGTATGAAATATCATCCAAAACAGAAGGTTGAGCTACATCAGTACCAAGTGTCGATTCTGCTATGTCTCCGGGATCATCCCCTATGGTAATTACCCGCCAGGGAGTAGCCCAGGGTAAAGTCGATTCCGGAAAAACAGGTCCGCCGGGAAATCCCTCTGTAGCTTCAGGAAAGGCAATGACATATTCTGTCAGGTCTTCTCCCAGTTGCAGGTGACTTCCGCAATAATTCTTTTCCGGCCAGGTTTCAGTGATGTGAATCCAGTATCCATCATGATGAAACAAAACAGGAAACACCCAACCGGAATCACTGGCCGGAATATCATTCAACAAGCAATCGCTTATATAATGCTCTTCATAGGAAGGATTTCCCTGATTCCATCCGGATTTTGAACTGGCCCGGGGTTGTATCCATGCTTTTGTGTTTGCCGGAAAACTAAAGGAACTCTTCTCTTCTACTATCTTCAGTTTGTCATCAGATTTACCAGGGAAAAAATACCTGAAGGCCACACCATCGTTCGATACCTGGAATATTATGTCCATCTTTTCACCCTGTGAATTTTCAAGGTGATATACTTTCTGATTTGCGTGGTATGTCGCTATTCTTTTTTTTCCGTACAATAAAGTATAGTTGTCGTTGATGGTATTGACATCCGAAACTGCTTTAAGTATTAATCCGTTTGTAAAATCGGCATCTTCTCTAAGCAATCCCAACCCACTGTTTTCCAACAACACACTATCCAAAAAAGCAATGGAATAGAAAGGCTCTCCAGATGCTGTTAAATTCATCATAACAACTATTTTACCGTCAGGACTGGTCAGGGAAATATCTCGATGAGTATTGCACCCAACTACAACCATTAAAAGCAAAATGACTCTGGAAAAAAGTTTTACATTCATAGTATTCATGGATTTTTATTTGTTTCGATATTTTTTAATTTGTCAAGTATTTCTGCCGTTGCAGTTGCACCAATACGTGTACATCCAAGTTCTTTTACTTCGATGGCTCTTTCAAGTGTTCGTATTCCTCCGGCAGCTTTCACCTGGATCTCAGGTCTGGCATGTTTTCTCATAAGGATCAGATCATGATCTTCGGCACCACCTGTCCCGTAACCTGTGGAAGTTTTCACCCAGTCCACTCCGATTTCATTGCACAGTTCACATGCCTTTATTTTTTCATCATCAGTAAGATAGCAATTTTCGAAAATCACTTTTATTTTGACATTTCTATGATGTGAGTATGATGTGATGAGTTTTAATTCTTCTTTCACATAGTCGAACTTTCCCGATTTCAGCTTGCCAAAATGCAAAACCACATCCAATTCCATGGCTCCGTTTTCAATGGAATCTTTTGTTTCTTCCATTTTCGCTACTGTTGTAGTGCTCCCATGCGGAAAGCCTATCACTGTACCAACAATTACACTGCTTTTTTTTAAAATT